>Ga0207081_1065_pt1 | contig 20981 bp, 22 predicted proteins | sample Alteio_BWMinHeat_59_FD_153524 | JGI IMG/M metagenome (GOLD analysis project Ga0207081, IMG submission 153524) | Enriched cells from forest soil in Barre Woods Harvard Forest LTER site, Petersham, Massachusetts, United States -... | ecosystem: Environmental > Terrestrial > Soil > Temperate forest >... | reverse complement strand
TCCCCTGGGCTCACCGGAAAGCGTTCGGAGAGCTCGCACATGCCGCAGATGTTTTCCCGCTCATCAAGGTTTGTCCCCCAGGTGAGGGCAGAAATTTCTGCCTGACTTAAAGAAAGTGTTTCATTTAGCCTTCTATAGGCTAAAGCCTCTTCAATTGGGTTTAAATCTTCTCGCTGAATATTCTCCACCAAAGAGGATAATAAATGCTCAGCATCAGCAACATCCATGATCCGGCAAGGCACCAAGAATAAGCCAGACATTTTTGCCGCGCGCACCCTTCGCTCCCCAGCGATGACCTCAAATTCGCCACCACTCAAATGCTTAACCACAATTGGCTGCAGCAGTCCTATCTCTTTAATGCTTTGAGCGAGTCCAGCTATTTTTTTTTCGTCAAAAGCCTTGCGCGGTTGAAACTTGGAAATCTTTAGCTTTCCTATTTCTACATAGCAAAAATCTTTTTTTTCATGGCTAGCCACCATTTCCCCTTCAACACCGCTCATCGTTTAATCTCTTTTGTTCCACGTGGAACATTTTTAAATTCGAGCACTACCCGCGATTTTCCGTTGCTCAGAGAATAATTATGACTCTCAACAAGTTCACAGCCCAAGCTCTTTAATGAAGATATCTGCTGCCCCATGATTTTCGTGGTCGACCATAAAAATAGGCTACCAGAAGGGACTAGCGCGCCGGATAATAAGTTCAAATCATCAGGAGAAAAGGCTGCTCGAGAGATCAAACAGTCAAAAAGACCAAGGTGCTCGATTCGATTATTGAAGATCAAAAGATTTTTTAGCCCGAGCTGTGATTTCACCATTCGCAAAAAAGAGCACTTTTTTCTACAAGACTCGATCAATGAAAATTCAATATCAGGGTTCTTTATAGCAAGCGGAATACCCGGAAGCCCTCCTCCGCTGCCTATATCTGCCATTCTTGGAATATTTTTGGCTAAAAATTCCCCCCCCCTCAAAGAATCTTCGACATGCTCCATTAGGGCATCGAATTTCATGTTCTTCGCGCAAAGATTAAAGTTTTTCGACCATCGAAAAAAAATATTTACATATTCAGTGAGCTGTTCATTCACAGGTAAAATCTCAACACGTCAGCAGATAAATGTTAGAAAATAAAACCAAAAAATCCACCCAGGGCGATTGCTAACCTATGCTTATATCTGTTAATACACTGTTGAGTGGATGGTGGCAGTCTCTCAAACACCCGAAAAAACGCGGTTTTCTTTAATGGTCAATGTTGATAACTTTAGAATTTCTCTGTGAATATTTCCCAAAACCCCCCCCTCCAATGAGATTTTCCACAGTCAAACATAGAATAAACTGTTGAAATCTATCCCAATAGGCGGATCTCAAAGTAATCAACAGTTAATACCAAAGCAATAAACAAGAGTATTAACATGAGAAAAGCAAGTTTTCGGCTCTTGATGAGGCTGTAGGAAAAATTTCCAACACAATCAACACCCAATAATAATAATAATAAATTTTAATTATAAATTAATTATTATACAGCACGAGTGAGTTACGCTGTAACGTTTCCCCAAAAACAGCCCATCCTTGCGTAGAGCTCCTCATGCGCTATAGGGGAAAAAAGAATTAGCCATCAGGAGAGAAGATGGAAATAAAAATCACAGCTTCTGAGTTAGCTCGCGCTCTCACCATATTGCAAGGGGCTGTTCAAAAGAAGAGCACGAGCCCAATATTGTCAAACGTGCTATTGCAAGCTCATACCAAGGAAGCCTGCCTACATGTAAGCGCTACCGATTTGGACGTAGGTATGAGGTTAAAGTTGGGATGCAGCATTGTTTCCGAAGGAGCTTCATCTGTTCAAGCCAGAGCCCTCTTGGATGTAGTCAAAGTGTTGGCGGGACCTGATGTCACCCTGCAAACAGCTGCGAATGGGCATCTTTCGATTAAAAGCGGCAGAGCCAGCGCGCGCCTTTTGGCTTTAAATGCTCTAGAATTTCCAAGCCTCCCAAGTAGTTACGGCGTCAGATTTTTCGAGCTAGACAGTTTACAGGTGTTATCTATGGTGCATAAGACCATTTATTCCACAAGCACTGACGAAAATAGATACAATCTCACCGGGGTTTTATTTGAGCCTCAGGTTGATGGTAGTTCTTTGGTTATGGTCTCCACCGATGGCCATAGGCTGAGCAGAATAAAGGAAATTATTGAGGGGGGGCTTGAAGGGGTTGCTTCGGTTACTTTGCCTCGAAAAGGATTGTCAGAGCTTGTTAAGCTGCTGGATAGCTCTTCAGATGAAAGTAGATTTAAAATGGGAATAAGCGAGCAACATGCAATAATGCTTGTTGGTGATTCCTATCTTTCAATGAGGCTGGTCGATGGGAAATTTCCTGATTACCACCAGGTTATCCCCAAGCTCGCTGATAAGATTTTGCGTGTGCCGAGAGCCGATCTGCTTCTTGCGCTTAAAAGGGTTTCGGTTATGACCAGTGAAAAAAGCCAAACGGTGAGAATAAAGGTGAGTCGTGATGTACTCACTCTTTCTTGCATTAACCCCGATGCAGGGGAGGTCACGGATGATGTTGGGGTTGAATATAATGGTCCCGATATGGAGATAGGATTTAACGCCAAATATTTGATGGAGGCTTTATCATCCCTTTTGGAAAGCAATGTGATGATCAAATTTACGGATCCGCTTTCACCGACTTTAATAACCGGGACCAAGGAAGAGCGTCATCAGTGCGTAATAATGCCAATGCGCCTGCAGGAGATGTGAGCAATATCGATGGCGGGCAGGCGAGCTAAAAAAAAGACGGGCTCAGATGGGCAAATAAAAGCATCATGGCTATTGCTTTTTTTGGGGGCGATTGCCTTATTGGGCATATTTGCATACAAAAAGATGATAAAGGAAAATACCTTAAACAATTCTCATAAGCGCTTGGAAGAGCCTAAAAATATTTTAGAAAGACCTGATTATCCGGAAAAAGATCGCCAAATTCTCGAAGAGAGAATTAAAAAGTCTCGCAACGAATGAGCTTGATTACAGGAAAGATAGAGTCCATAGCTTCTAACGGAGCAGGAATCTTAAGACACGATGGTCAGGTGATATTCGCTCCTTTTACCGCCGTCGGTGATGAGGTCTTGGTTGAAATAACCAAAACCCGTAAAAACTACGCAGAAGCCGTATTAAAGGAAATTAAAATAGCTGGTCTTGCGCGAATTTCTCCTGTTTGCCCTTATTTTAAAAAATGCGGAGGATGCAAACTCCAGCACATATCTTATGAAGAGCAGCTGCGGGTAAAGATGGAATTTTTATCAAGCAGTTTAAGAAAGATTGGCAAACTTTTAGACGTGAAGCCTTTGCCGATAGCGCCCGCAAAAAATATTTATTCTTATCGTAGGCATATTAGGCTTCATAGAAAAAATGGAGCTATAGGTTTTGTAAGTAACGACAGAGAAGGGATAATAGACATCGAATACTGCCCGATTTTTGACGAGCGCGACCGAGAGAAAATCGCAAGCTTAAAGACTAGAAATATATCCAATTGCGAAGAGATTGTTCTTCACAAATACTCAGATCAAAACACTTTAGAATTTTCGATCGATGAGCTGACATTTTCGTACGGAGAAAAGAGTTTTGTACAAGCAAATCCAGAAATGGCCGAGAATATTTATAGGGAAGTGAGAAGCCAGGTTAAAGAGACAAGGCCTCGAAAAATTTTAGATCTTTATTGCGGAGTCGGAGCAACCACCTTGCTCAGCGCGGCTTTTGCCGACGAGATCTTGGGGGTGGAGTTTAATTCTTCTGCGGTTAAGCTTGCCAGAAAAAATCAGCGTCGAAATAAAATAGCCAATGCTTCTTTTATGAGAGCCGATGTGGATAAAAAATTAGCGAGCATATTAGAAAATTTTAAACCTGATTTTATGATTATAAATCCTCCACGCACAGGCATGAGCAAAGCGTCCAGGGATGCTTTAACCGCCGATCCTTCAGGGAATTTACTCTACATATCTTGCAGCCATGCAACGCTGGCTCGAGATCTAAAAGATATTATGGCTTGTGGTTATAAAATAGCGACGATAAAACCATACGATATGTTTCCACAAACCGTGCATATGGAAGTGGTCACTAGGCTTATTCGGGATTGATTTTATTTTTCTCGTCGGTATTTCCTCATCAAATGAAAGATTAATTTCTAAAAATTAATTATTAATTTTGGAGTTATATATGAAAAATATTTTTTGGTTGTTTTTTATCGCTTCGGCAATAAATGCGAGCGATATATCGAGATATTCTTTTGAGCAAGGTCAAAATGAAAATCCGGTTAAATCCATAACTCTGCCAGAGTGGAACTATTTGACAAAAGTATTTAATGAAATCCAGGATGACGATTCGAAATTTATCCTCGAGAATTTCAAAGTCGATCGTGATGATACAGGCCAAATAATATTGATCCCGAAGAATGAACAGGCTCGCGAATATCTGGAAAAAAATCAAAAGCTTTCCTATGAAGAGTATTTAGAAGAATTGCAAAATCCTTTTAGCGTCCAAAAAATCGGTGATTTCTTGAATGAAAATCATTCTGGAAGTGTCTTAGAGTTCTATTGGAATATCTGGACACACATGGTGATAACTGTTGAAAGTGTTCGTGGGGCCATATTAGCAAAAAGCAGGAGCAGTAGTGGTAGCTATAATGTCGATGAAACGCTGCGAGCACTATTCTATTCAGGATTGCCCAAAAAAATTCACGAATTTTCAGGAGATAATTCTTTGCCGACAAAGTATTCAGGAAAAAATATGCAAGATCAACAGTTCGGCAAAATTCCACAGCGAGAGTCTGATATTTATGGAAAAGACAAATTTAAGCTAATGCGAGATATTTCAGACATCTTTTCGATATACTTTCCGGATTTAAATCAGTATTTTAAATTGAATTGGTTCGAAGTTGATCACTCTTCTATAACAATCTCAAAGAATTTGGCAGATGAATTTTTTACTTCGCTAGATAATCGTGATTTTGAATTTTTAACAAAATATTACAGCATTTTTAAAACGATCATTTTATATGCCCAAATGCATCGATTATTCGATGATGATGAATTCCAAAAAACATATGAGAAAAATATTGAACATCGCAATTATTTATTCACCCTTCTTCCTGAGAATTGGTATGAACAATATCCATATGGAACGATGTATTTTTTTATAAATCAATTTTGGAGAATAGCGAAAGAACCGACCGCTCTCACTAATACCGAAAAAGTATATAACAAGTTTATGATGAAAATAACTATTGAAGAATATCAAAATAAAAGACACAGTGTGGGTTATGATCGCGTTTTTCAATGAAATATCACTCTTTTCCCGGATAGGCCTCTAAAAACCTTTCGGCATCGATTGCGGCCATGCAGCCTGAGCCCGCAGCCGTGACCGCTTGCCGATAGACGCTATCTTGTACATCCCCGGCTGCAAAAACTCCGGGGATTTCAGTTTTTGAACTCTGTCCGAGAGTTTTTATATAGCCGCGCTCGTCTAGCTTTAAAAATTGAGCAAATAGCTCAGTGTTTGGCTTATGCCCTATGGCCACAAACATACCTTCTCCGATGACCTCGCTTTTTTGGCCGCTCGCAGTATTTGAAAGCAAAAGCCCTGATAAGTATTCCCTATTTTGACTTTCTGACTTAGCGGTGAGAATTTCTTTCACTTCCTGATTTAGCATCCAAGAAATTTTTTGATTTCTACGTGCGCGCTCAAGCATTATTCTGCTCGCTTTAAAATTCTCGCTTCGATGAATGACGGTCACCCCTTTCGCAAATTTGGTTAAAAAGAGCGCTTCCTCCATGGCTGTATCGCCCCCGCCTATGACAAATACCTCAGCGTTTTTATAAAAAGCGCCATCACAAGTGGCACAAGCAGACACCCCTGCCCCGCTCGCCATGAGCTCTTTTTCTTTGGGCAGCCCTAAGAGCTGGGCATTTGCGCCAGTAGCTATGATCACGGCTTCTGCTAAATATTCTTTTTTGCTCTCGGAAATAATTTTAAAAGGTCTTTTTTTAAAATCCACTTCCACAATATTTTCATCGATCATGATGCATCCAAAACGCTTTGCCTGGCTTAAAAAACTCTCCATGAGCTCTGGGCCTTGAATGGATTTCGGAAATCCAGGATAATTTTCGACATCTGAAGTGAGCATCAGCTGCCCTCCAGGGAGATTTGGAGCCGATCCTTTAAAAAGAATAGGAGAAAGTGTTGCGCGCGCCGCATAGAGGCCAGCTGTGTATCCTGCAGGGCCAGAACCGATAATTATTACCTTGGCTATATCATTCATATCTAGCCCGTCTCCTTTACTAATAGCATTTTTCGATAATGAGCGATCTCATCTCTAATATTTGCCGCTTCTTCAAATTCCATATTTTGAGCCTTGATCCTCATTTTTCCTTTAAGGCTTAGGATCTTTTTTTCAAGCTCATCGACACCAATTGGAATATCGATTAATTGTTTTTTCTCTTCTTCATTGGAAAAACCTTCATCGAGTTTTTTGATCTCACGAGTAGTAGATTTCGGGATTATCCCATGGGCCTCATTATAGGCATGTTGAACTGCACGCCTGCGATCTGTTTCAGTAAGCGCATTTTTTATAGAATCGGTGATGCGATCAGCGTAGAGAATGGCTTTTCCAGATACATTTCTTGCGGCTCGGCCAATGGTTTGAATAAGCCCTGATGCCGAGCGCAAAAACCCTTCCTTATCGGCATCCAAGATAGCGACAAGCCCAACCTCTGGAAGATCTAGGCCTTCACGCAATAGGTTGATGCCAACCACCACATTAAACTCACCCAAGCGCAGAGCTCGCAATATCTCAGATCTCTCTAAGGTGTCGATATCGGAGTGCAAATAGCGAGTAGATATTCCCACATCGAGCAAATAATCAGTGAGATGCTCAGCCATTTTTTTGGTGAGGGTGGTTATGAGAGCGCGATCTTTACGTAAGATCACGGATCTCACTTCCTCTATGACGTCATCCACTTGAGAAGAGACTGGTCGAATGATCACTTCTGGGTCTAATATGCCCGTCGGCCTGATCAGTTGTTCGATCACCCTGCCTTCACTTTGTTCGAGCTCATATATCCCCGGCGTGGCTGAGACATAAATGGCTTGATTTACTAGATTTGAAAACTCATCAAATCGCAAAGGGCGATTATCGAGCGCTGAAGGAAGTCTGAATCCATGTTTTGTTAGAGTTTCTTTTCTCGAGCGATCTCCTCGATACATTCCGCGAATTTGAGGAAGAGTTTGATGCGATTCATCCACAATCAGTAAAAAATTTTTAGGAAAATAATCGATAAGAGTGGGCGGGGGCTCACCTGTCATGCGCCCTGATAAATGACGTGAATAGTTTTCAATTCCTTTGCAAGTGCCGATGACGCGAAGCATTTCTAAATCAGAAACAGTTCGCTGCTGAAGACGCTCGGCTTCTAAAATTTTTCCCAGATTTCTAAGCTCATGAAGTTCTACATCGAGCTCATTTTCTATGCTTTTTATCGCTATTTTAAGTTTTTCTTTGGTTGTCGCATAATGGCTTGCGGGAAATATAGTTAAGAATTTAAGTTTTGACAGCACTTTTCCACGCAAAGGATCTATTAGAGATATATTTTCTACTTCATCGCCGAAAAATTCTATGCGAACCGCGGCATCCTCCTCATTCGGAGGAAATACTTCGACTGTATCCCCGCGCACGCGAAAAGAGCCTCTAGCAAAAGCCACATCATTTCTCTGATACTGAGCTTCGACGAGCTGCCTGAGGAACGAATCCCTCCTCATCGTACGTCCTACTTCTACGTACGACGTCATATTTTGATAGCTCTCGGTGCTGCCAATGCCATAGATACAACTCACTGAAGCGACGATTATCACATCATCCCGAGTGAGAATTGACGTTGTGGCCCGATGCCTCATTCGATCAATGGTGTCATTGATTTGACTATCTTTTTCGATATAAGTGTCTGTGCTTGGGACATAAGCTTCAGGCTGATAATAATCGTAATAACTTACAAAATACTCCACCGCATTGCTTGGAAAAAAAGACTTAAATTCTTCATAAAGTTGAGCTACCAAAGTTTTATTGTGCGCGATCACCAGAGTGGGTTTGTTTACTTTCGCGATCACATTAGCCATGCTAAATGTTTTTCCTGAGCCGGTGACGCCTAATAAGACTTGATGTTTAGCTCCTGAAAAAATGCCTTCGGATAAAGCCTCGATAGCTGCTGGCTGATCTCCGGTTGGAGAAAAATTAGCTGAGAGTTCAAATGGATGATGTTTTCTTTCTGTCATTATTTAAGCATCTAATAAGAGGTTATTTCTATAATTTTTCCAAATAAGATCGATATCTTTTTAGCATATTATCTCTGAGCTCGGAAGAAATCTTTGGAGAGAATATATGCAAATTTTTAGATTTTTTTTCTTTTTGCTCAATAGGGAAGCCTAATGCTTTAGCCGCTAAAAAAGCTGCTCCCATGGCGGTTTTTTGGATCTCTTTATCCCGCACGCAATCAATTTGAGCGACATCTGCTTGAATCTGTATGAGTAGATCATTTTCAGCTGAGCCACCGTCTACTTTTAAAGATTTTATGGAAGCACCATCATCAGACATTGCTGATAATATTAAGGCATTTTGTAAAGCAATACCCTCTAAAAGAGCTCTGGCGACATGTCCCTGGGTGCTCCCTCGCGAAAGTCCAAAAATTGCAGCTTTCGCTTCAGGCTTCCACAAGGGTGCGCCGATGCCGCTAAAGCCGGGAATGAAAACGACTCCATGAGAATCAGAGACGCTTTGTGCTAACTCCTCAATCTCTTTGGTGTTTTTGATAAAGTGAAAATTGTCGCGAAGAAACTGGACTCCCGCACCTGAGGCAAAAGCTGCACCCTCCATGCAATAAATGGGATGCTCACCCAAGAAATAGCCAACACTAGTTAAAAGCCCATGCCGAGACAGGATGATGTCCTCTCCTATATTTTGCAAGATGAAGCATCCGGTGCCAAAAGTGGCTTTAGCCTCTCCTCTATTAAAACATTGCTGACCAACTAAGGCTGATTGTTGATCGCCGATCAAGGAAACGATCGGTATCCCGTCTGGAAGAAAAGATAGCCCAGAAGTTTTCCCATAGGGGCCAATATTAGAAACTATTTCAGGTAAGCAATTAAAAGGAACGCCAAAAATTCGCAAACACTCTTCGCTATATTGCAATGAATAGAGATCCATGAGCATTGTTCTAGAGGCGTTGGTAGCATCGGTGATATGAAGTTTTCCATTAGAGAGCCAATGGGCTAGATAGGTATCTATGGTTCCGAAAAGGATTTTTTTATTTTCAGCTTGAATTTTTAAAGATGGATCATTTTCAAAAAGCCATAAAAGCTTGGTCGCACTAAAATAAGGATCTAGATGGAGGCCTGTGATCTCGTGAAGTTTTTTTGCAAGCCCTTCATTTTTTAAGCGATCACAGATATCTGCACTTCTACGGCATTGCCAGCTAATAAATGGAGCTTTCGGCTCTCCATTTTTATCAAACAGGCAAGTGGTTTCTCTTTGGTTCGTAACGGCGATTCCTGCAATATGCTTAGGGTAAACATCGGCTAGTTTTAGCACGTCAGATATAGCTGCTTGCACGGCTTTTTTTATATCGCTAGCAAAATGCTCTACATAGCCATCCTCAGTGATTCGCAATGGGTTTTCAAAACTGCTCATCGCCATGATCGAAAGATCTTCTTTTATGATCATAGCGTTCGTCTCGCTTGTGCCTTGATCTAAAACCAATATTGGTGGCAATTTTTAACCTCGTAACTCACTTAGATTGAAAATCTTTTGTTGGTTTCTTTTAAGCATATTTCATTCGCTGCTCCTTCAAATAGGAAAGCTTTATCAGTTACATCTCGTAAAAATCTACTTCAAAGATCCTGCGCGAAATTTTTTCAGAGTCCAAGCGACTTACGCTGTAATCTATTTGCTAACACAAATTTTCGGATAGCACTTGTTCAAATTAATTAAATATCGTAAAAATCCCAAAAGCGCTTGTCGATACAAAAAAATTGACACCATAATTTAAAAAAATATATTTCATCCACAGCTAAATAATTAAATGGAGCCACAATAAATGATGAAAAATCTAGTAAAATATATATTTTTATTCTGTCTGATGGGTGATTGTGTAATAGGGATGAATTTAGGGGAAATTGAGAACCTTTTAAAGGATAAAAAATATAAAGAGGCTCTATCAACATTACTTAAAGAAGCCGAAGACGGGAATTCCGATGCCCAGTTTAATCTAGGCATGATGTATTACCATGGAGAAGGGGTTGAAATCGACTTTGCTAAGGCGCTGGAGTACTTCCTCCTTGCTGCTGAAAAAAATAATCCCCATGCTCAAAACGCTCTCGGTCGTTTGTATCTTTGCGGTTATGGAGTTAAACAGGATCATAGTGAAGCATTAAAGTGGTATACACTCGCTGCGAAGCAAAATTATGTAAGCGCTCAATATAATCTCGGATTAATGTATTTGTACGGTTATGGGGTAAAAATCAATCGCGATGAAGCTTACCGATTGTTTAATTTGGCTGCTAAAGAGAACCATTCTAAATCTGAATATAATTTGGGAGAAATGTATCGGAGAGGCCTTGGTGTTCCAAAAGATTTGGAAAAAACTCTTGCGCTATTTGCTAAGTGTTACAACGGCCTCGATGAGGAAATGAAAAAACGCGTTGAAAACAAAATGAACGAAATAAATCTAGGCAAACATGCATTAGTTAGCAAATATCATGAAAATTAGACCAGCATGCCCATTGCAAGCCATGAAGCCTGTTATATGAGGAGTATTTCGTATTTTTAAATTTAGGAGCAAATTAGATGAGCCAAAGGCATTTAGCCAGAGAAGAAAAGCGCTTAGCGATGGTTAAAAGAGGAAAAGAGAAGCGAGATAAGCTAAGAACGGCCCAAATAGATCCAAAACTTTCAGATGAAGAGCGCCTAGCGATCAGGCTAAAGCTCAATGCCATGCCCAGGGATACTTCGCCATCCCGCCGCAGAAGAAGGTGTGCAGCTACTGGGGTATCTCGCTCTGTGGATAGAAAGACCGGATTAAACCGGATCTCCTTTAGAAATATGGCGTTGTTTGGCCAGCTTCCCGGCGTGACTAAATCGAGCTGGTGAGTGAAAGGTGAGTTTAAGCGATATATAGCCGTTGCCGGTAATATGGGGGTTGGCAAAAGCACCCTGGTTCAATTTTTGACTAGTCAGTTTTCTGGCCATCCCTTTTATGAGGCGGTTACGGATAATCCTTATTTTAATAAGTTTTTTAAAGACATGAGGCGTTGGGCTTTTCACTCTCAGCTTTCATTTTTGAGCAAGAAATTTCACATGCATCAAAGATTGGAGAAAATGCCAGGTCTCGTGGTTTTAGATCGAACAATTTATGAAGATGCAGAAATCTTTGCTAAGGGGCTCTATAAAATGGGCAATATCAGCAAAGATGACTTTGATTTATATTGGGAACTCTATCGATCAATGTGCCAAAGCATTCGACCGCCAGATCTTTTGATATTTCTAACTTGTAGTATAAAAACATTAAAGCATCGAATAAAAATGAGAGGCCGGCTGGCTGAAAAATCCGCTCCTGATTCCTATCTGAGGCGATTACAACAAGATTATGAACAATGGATTGAAAAAGTGGACTTTTGTCCGGTACAAAAGATCGATACCGACAAAACTAATTATCTCGAAGATTTAGCTCATCGCGCTGACATCATCAGAATTTTCGAAAAATATCTTCACTAATCTACAGCGCAACTCACTCGTATTGAAAATTTTTTACTGGTTTCTTTTAAACATATTTCACTCACTGCTCCCTCAAATAGGCCAGGCTATTATCGGTCGCCGTGCCGTAAAATCTGTTTCAAAGATCCTGCGCAAAATTCTTACCAATCCAAGCGAGTTGCGCTGTAAATAAATGCAGAATATCGGTTTTATCTTTTAAGAGATCGACATTGATAAAACCTCCCTTTGGAGCGGGCAGGCTTATGCTCACAGCGCAGAGCGCGATTTGATTTTCTGCAAGGTCAGTTTTTGCCCCATATAATCGATCGCCTACTATGGGCAATCCCAAATGCGAGAGGTGAGCGCGGATCTGATGCATACGACCTGTGATAGGCCTTGCCTCAATTAAGTAATATTTTTCATAAATTGTGCCTAAAGATCTAAATACAGTGTGAGCATATTCTCCATCGTCATGAATGATTTGCTTACAAATATTCTTATGAGTGGATGATAAATTAATACGTTTTAACTTACTCCTCACATCAATTTTTTTAAACGAAGGCTGGAGCTCTACCATCGCCAAATATGTTTTTTTAACCAGTCGTTTTTTAAAAGCATTTTCGATGGCGAGTTTAGCAAATAAAGATCGAGCAAAAAGTATAACCCCGGAAGTTCCTTTATCTAGGCGATGAACAGGAAAAACATTTTTGCCAAATTTTTCATGCACCATATCAAGCAGAGTAGGCCTTTTTACCCCGAATCCCCCTACTACGCAAATATTACTAGGCTTAAATATGGCTAAATGATGTGGACCTTTATCTATAACCTTAATCATAAGGTAATTTCATTCTTCATTTTTATAGGGCAATACCCCTTCTTGGTAGGAAGGCATAATAAGAGTATGGCTAAATTTATTAAAGGTTTTAAAGCTTATGAATAAGGCGATTACATTTATAATTAATCCAGCTGCTGGCTTTGGCAGAACTGGTAGACGTGAAAGAAAAGTAAGTGAAGAGATAACAAGATATTGCGCACAAGCTCAAATCGTGATCACCAAACATCCCATGCATGCCACAGCCATCGCCCGCGATGCTATAAAGTCCGGGAGTGAGAGAATAGTCGTAATAGGAGGAGATGGGACCCTAAATGAAGTGGTGAATGGCTTTTTTGATTCGGCAGGCGAGCTTTGGAATAAAGATGCTTCGCTCGCAATAATCTCAAGTGGTACCGGTTCAGATTTTGCACGTAATTTTTCTTTTTCTTTAAGCGATGATGCAGCGCTTCATCGAGCTATTTTTGCATCTCCCACGCTGACAGATGTGGGCTTGGTGGAAGCTCACGATATCAGGGGAGGCAGGGTAAAAAGGTATTTTATTAATGTTGCGGGCTTAGGGCTTTCAGCTTCGGTGGTATCCATTGCAAATGGAATGGCTAAAAAATTATGGGGGCCGGCTACTTATTTTTTGGCAACTCTGCAGGCTTTAGCAAATTTTACTCCATCCACTTTGATATTTAGAGATGATGACGGCATGGAATCAACTGTCGAGAATTGCTCTTTGGTCGCATTTGCCAACGGCAAATATTGTGGGCATGGGATGAAGATAGCGCCAAAAGCCTTATTAGATGATGGATTGCTCGATAAGATAATAATAAAGGATATAGGTTTTGGATTTTTTCTCCTAAATGGCCATCGCGTCTACACGGGAGAGCATATAAAACTAGAAAATGTCTCCATGAAAAAGGTTAAAAGCTGCTTTGTAAAAACTATCGGACGACCAAAAGTGTTTGTTGAAACAGATGGAGAGTTATTTGCGGAGCTGCCTGCAAAAATCAGCATTTTTAGCGAGATCCTTAAAGTGGTGCGATGATACAGCCTAAATCACTAGTGTTGAATTTTGCTGGTTTTTTTTAGATTTTAAGCGACTTGCGCTGTAATGCAGAAATAAAAAATCAATAAGAATGTTTATGAAAAGCTTTTTTCGGGGGATTAATTGCTATCTTCAGAAGATATTACCATTACTTGGATCAAGAGAAAGGGGTTTTTGGTTAAGCATAAGCCCGCAAAATCTCGTTTTTCTTTATCTATTTGTTTAAGTATATCGATAGGTGCAGCATGTGGATTTTTGATCGGATTTGTTTTTTCAGGATTTGCTTCTAGGCATAACTATTCTTTAATCTATGAAAATTTGTTAACCGAGCTTGAAAATACTCGAAAAGGTTTAGAAGAAGAGAGATCGAGTCTAAAGAGTAAAAAATTTATTCAGGAGAAAAGAAATAAGGTATTAAAACGAGAAAAATATGGCGATACATTATTTATGCCAGAGGAAAATATTGCTCATGAACAAGCTATTTCTAGTGTTTTTGGTCATGCCATTGAGCTCTTACAAAAAAACGATCTAGAGATGGCCTGCAAGGAGCTAAAAAATATTATGGATTTGGGATGGCGTGGTGGAGAATGGAGAAATAAATCGATCTCCTTATTGAAGAGTAAATGCCGCGGAATCATTTCCCTGTAATTTTTTAAGGAGTCTTCGCTATGGCCAAGCATCGAATATTTTCCACAGATTGTTTCAAAATTATCGAAGCTTCTGAAAAGGTGGCGCCGGTGGTAATAATGTCATCAACTAACAATAAACGCTCAAAATGAGTTTTAGTGGAGCAAACCTTAAACGCCCCTTTTATCGCTTGAGATCTCATGCCTTTTTTAAGCGATGATTGTCTCGGCCTGATTCCGCTGATTTTTAAAATATGAGAAACAGAAACACCTAATTCTTTTGCTATTTTTAAGGCGAACATATGAGGAAGATCAAATCCTCGCCATTTTCTTCTAGACCAATGAGTTGGAATATATGCAACCGCTACCGGAGAAAATTTAATAATATTTTTTTTGCATTGTTCATTATTCAAGAAAAAAGTCTCGACCAAATCCATGAGGAGCACAGCTGCAGCTTCGTCATTTAAGAATTTTGCTTTCAAGATCAGATCTCTTATGGTCGTCTCATAAAAAAATATTCCCTCCATCCAATTATTTGTAACTTCCATAGGTTTGCAAAGGCTTAGACACGTAGGGCATAGAGAACTTTCGCATCGCTTATCGCACAGAAGGCATTTTTTTGGAAAAAATAGATCGAAAATGTTCTCTACCCACAAAGTTTGCATGATAAATTCTTCCTGGCGGATACTTTGCCGCCATTAAGGGGGAACTCGACAATGAGAAAAAGGGCAACGATTTCATGCTGTTATTTCCTATTTTTTTATATGGCGATAGCGGCATCTTTGGTCTGCGCGGAAAATGGTGAGATCTGGCTCGAGGGGGAGTCGGTGAAGGTGTTTTTTAATGATGCAGACACTTTTAGGATCCTCGAAGGACCGCTTAAAGGCAAGAGAGTTCGGGTATTGGGATACAACTCCTTAGAAACCTATGGCCCAATACATTCTTGGAATGGATTAAATGGCGAAGAACTTTTAGAAAACGCCAGAGCTGCCACATACATGGCTCGCACCGGTGGATGGTCCTGTAGCCTTATAGATGATGTGGATACCTATGGAAGGTTATTGTGTCGATGCGATGATTTGGCTATATCCCTTTTAAGGAATGGTTTGGCGCATGTTTTCTCTGTGGATAAAAATCCTGGAGACAGCGAGTATTTGAAATATCAGAAATATGCGCAAGAGCAGCAGCTTGGTATTTGGCTGAATGGTGTTCCAAAATATATAATCACCTCGCTACATTCGGCAAAAGAAAATGAACAAGGCAATGCCTATGATCGTTTGATATCTACCAGTGATGGCAGCAGCAAAAAACGTGAACACAAAGAACATTATAAAACTTGTGAAATCGTATGTATCGAAAGAGGAAGCTCGTGTATGGTTTACGTGCCATTTAGAGAACGCTATGGTGATCGTAGGCCTTATTGTTTGAGAGCTATCAAAAAAGGAGAAAATTATGAGCAGTCTTATGGGCAGAAATCATCAAGTAGAAAAAAGCAAGAGATATATTTTTATAGGAGTAGAGGCCGCGGGCATTTTGTGTACAGCAGCTTTGAGCCCTATTTTAGGTATTCCGGTGATGGCAGTGGGAGCCTATCTCGGCTGGAAATGGTTTGAATATCGAGCACAGAATGGTATGAGGTTTTAAATTGTAGACGCGTCTACAGCCTAAATCTCTAAAACTGAATTTGAAGATTTATAAAGCAATTCACCCCCGACAATTGTTGAAAAAGCCAAGATGATATTATTCATTCAATTGCTTTGATATTAAACCAGATATTTTTGATTTTAACGAAAGCTTTATCTGCTTTTAGTCTATTTATGATTTCCATTTTTCGAAAAGAGACGATGGTCTGATGAGCAGGAGAAACGACTTCAATAACTATGGTTTCTTCGCTCCTATCCAAAAATCCTTTAGGCCTTGCCAAAAAAAACAGCTCATCCCCGAGCAGGTGATGAATATGATGTGGTGAAAAAATTCTGGTTTTAATCAAAATTTCAAAGAGTACACTTTGGTTTTTTCCAGATGTCCGTTTTAGATTTAAAAGATGATATCTCACATCTTCTTTGGCAATTTTAATGTTTTCAGATAAAAAAAGTACTTCTCGCAAGGGGTGTGATTTTAATTCATTTTGTCTAAAAATTTCTCTTTTTTGCTCTCTATCTTTTTGTAAAAGTTCATTTGCTGCTCGTAAAATCGCTGTCTTTTCGCAGTATCCTTCGAATAAGGCTCTTTGTATATTAGCTTTAGCGTTGGTTAGATGATTTTTATCATCTGGGGCCAACTTCTTTGTATCGAAGAAGCCGAAACGTTTGGTTAGCATGATGGATTGATGCGCGAAATCTCTCAGAGAAAGATGATCTATTCTTTCCCTCAGAGGGATTGCTAAATTTTCAAAGTGATTCAAGAGATCTTTTTTGTCTGAGGAAAATCGCGATAATTGATCTTTGGCGATTTTAGGTGCTCGATGCCAGTATTTTTCTGGATTTAAAATACGAAAAGCTTCTATTAAGTTAGCGACAAGATAATTTTCTACAGCCCGAATATTATTTTTATCATCCATTCATAGATCCAAGCGCCGCTTTAGCAAAAGATTTAAATAGTTATTATCAATGCTAATTGTTATATTCTTTTCTTTGCTCACCAATACCTGTCCTGGCTTTAATTTTTTTGCCTTTTTTAAAAATTTTACTTGGGTATATTTAATAATGGCTTTCGAATCTTTTTTGGCATTGCTGTTCCAAGCTGCAAGCATTGCAGATGCTTTTAAAACATCTTCTGAGAGCACCTTGCATTTGGCGATCACGTGAGCGCCTTTCATTCCATCCACATGAAACCACCAATCATTACCGTTAGCATATAGGCGGAGCATCGTATCGCTATCTTTAGCAGAGCGCCCCACTAAGATCACCGTTTCATCAAAAGATAGAAATTTTTTAAAAGGCATTCTCGTTTTATTTTTTTTCTCATCTTTGTGCTTTAATTTTGGAAAAACATGAGTTTCCAGTGCTGAAAGTTCTTCAAAAATGGCCTCTTTAGCTAGATCGAGCTCACCCTTAGCATTGGAAAGCTGTGCTTCAATTTGTCTTAAGCGCGGCTCTATTTTTAAAAGACCGCGACGAGCTTTTTTAATTATCTCAAATTTGGCATTTAGATTTTCAAGAGGAGTTTTTTCTTTCTCCAAGGAGATCAACACCGTTTGATTTTCGGGAACAAAAAAATTTTTCACTTCAATTTCTGCCATCCCTTTTTTGGCGCGATGAAGATTTGCCTTTAACAATTCCGCTTCCATCTCTTTTTTTAAGATATTTAGAAATCGATCCTTGTCAGATTCGATGTTTGTTAACAGTCTTTGTAATTTCTTGATTTTATTATTGAGCTTTTGCGTTAAGGCTGCTCTTTTGGCCTCTATATCGTTAACCTGCATTTTTTATAATTTACAAATGCTTTTATTCATTGCAACCGAGATACATTAATTATAACGCTTCAATAGCGATGCTCACTCCTTGTCCGACCCCTACACACAAGGTTGCAAGACCTAAAGGGAGTTTATTTTTTATTAGGTGATTTAATAAAGTGATCACGAGCCGCGCGCCTGAGCACCCTAATGGATGCCCTAAGGCTATAGCTCCACCATTTTGATTTATCTTTTCTTTCTGTAGACCAAGCTCTTTCACTACTGCTAATACCTGAGCAGAAAAAGCCTCATTGATCTCTATAGCCTCAAAATCTCCTATGCAGAGGCCGGAGTTCTCTAAAAGTTTTAAGGTAGCGGGCACTGGTCCTAACCCCATAGTCTTTGGATCTACACCCGCGCTCGCAAAGCTTAAAATTCGGCCTAATATCGGCAAGTTATTTTTCTTGGCGAATGAATGGGAACATACGAGCGCACAGGCAGCACCATCGCTTAAAGGTGAACTATTACCTGCAGTTACCGTTCCATTATTTTTGAATGATGGTTTAAGAGTAGATAGCGCTTCGATCGAAGTATCAATTCGCGGTCCTTCATCTTTGGCAAGTTTTACCATTTCGCCATTTTTTTTTGATATCTCGATCGGAAAAATTTCTGCATCAAAAAAATTCTTCTCTTGCGCTCTGATAACTTTTTGATGGCTATTTAGAGCAAAAATATCTTGATCAGTTCTGGTTATTTTGTACATCTCGCTGAGTCGTTCGGCAGTATCTCCATTATGTTCTTTTGGTGCTGTCTCTTTTAGTTTTTCATTATAAAATCGCCAGCCTAATGAGCTATCGAATATCTCTGGAGATCCTAAAGAAAAAGGGATTGTTGATTTAGCTAAAACATAAGGCGCCCGAGACATGCTCTCCACCCCGCAAGCTAAAACTGCTGAGCGCTCGCCTGTGATCACCATGCGCGCTGCCATAATGATGGCATCAAGACCTGAAGCACAAAGGCGATTTATGGTTATCGCAGAAACTTTAAAATTTAGGCCTGCTATTAATGAAGACATCCTTGCAATATTTCGGTTATCTTCACCAGCTTGGTTGGCGCATCCTGCGATCACCTCTTCGATGAGATCGCGATCGATTTTCGCGCGGTTTATGCAGGCATTCATGGCCATGGCGAGCATGTCATCTGGTCTTAGACTGCTCAGAGCGCCACCGTATTTTCCTATGGGAGTGCGGGCTATACTAGATATGACTGGGTCATTAGGAAGAATTTTCGTAAGCATAAAGCCTCCATTTACAAACAGGCATTTGTGGATAGGTATTTCTTATGCCTAAAGAAATGAGGCCACTCATAAATGATCAGACAAGCGTTATAAAAGGGACCATAAAAGGTCTCATCATCGGCTTCATCTTTTGTTTATCTATTGCGATGTTTCTTGGCATAATAACGTTTTGCTCGGCGCATAAATAAAATGTCACGAAAACTTATCGAAAAACGCTTGGTGATAGCAAGTCACAACGAAGGAAAGATTAGAGAGATAAAAGCTCTTCTAGAGCCTTTTGGTATAGATGTGGTGAGTTCCAAAGAGCTTTCATTAATTGAGCCTGAAGAGACAGGTGAAACCTACCTAGAAAATGCCCTAATCAAAGCCAAAGCTTGCTCTCTTGCAACAGGACTTCCTGCAATTAGCGACGACTCTGGAGTGGAAGTGAGCGCTCTTAATAATCAGCCAGGCGTTCATACCGCTCCCTATACTAAAGAGCATGGAGGACTTGCTCGGGTATTTGAGCTATGGGCGAGCGATGAAAATATTCTAAAAAATCATCGGGCGTCATTTGTATGCGTTCAAGTTTTGTGGTGGCCAGATGGTCATTTTGAAAGTTTTGAAAGTCGAATTTCTGGAAAGCTCACCTTTCCTCCGCGAGGTACGGGTGGGCATGGGTATGATCCTGTCTTTGTGCCAGATGGTCATGAAAAAACTATCGCACAGATGAGCCTTTTGGAAAAAAATACCTGCAGCCACAGATTTTTATCCACCCTAAAGCTGATCGAGGCTTGTATTACAGCGTAAGTAGATATTTTTCTTTGAGAAAAATTTTTTGGGAATATGTTAGCCGCGTTCCTCATTTTTGCTTCATCAAACTCACGAGGTAGCAAAAATGAACAAAGTAACGGTAAAAGTGCTTTTAGCGCTTTCCTTATCATTTAGTGTTTACGCCTATGATCAAAATCAGTCCCAAGAGCAGCAGCTCTATTGGGAACAACAACAACAAATCCCAAAGCCTGAAGCCCCAGAAAGTTATAAAACAGAAGTAATAGAGACAACAAAATTTAATGGTGGAAAAATAATAATAGATCGACATCATTTTAATACCGTAAAAACTACAGAGACCGTAACCACCGAAGATCAGGTGAGGACAAACTGGCAAGAAGGCGAGAGGACCAATGAGGATCATCCTCTTGAAAAAACCCCACCCTGCGATCAGCAAAATGAATACGAATGGATCGGGGATAATTGCGAACAAAACGATCAATGCGGAGATGCGCAGCAATCCCAGCAAGACAAGATCTCGATGACATCGGATACGATGGAAACCAAACCTTCAGTGCAAAGTTTCACCATCAACAGATATAATGAATTCATTTACAACAACGATAACTACCTGACAGTGAAAAAGACCACTGTTAAGGAATATTACAATACCAAAGACTGGGACTCTCACGATGAAGATCTCTTAGAACCAGAGGATGAATGCCAGCAAGTCCCTTCAAAAAGGCATGTTAAAAAAAGAAAGCATCAAAATTAGTTAAGTTCTGTGCACCTCTTCCTTGCTTTAAAATAAGGAAGAGGTGATTTGTGCAATTTATTCTTTAGCGATCTCAATGCGCTTATGCTCGCCCTCTTTTTTAAGCGGCATGGTGACCTTTAAAATTCCATTTTTGTAGCTAGCTTTTGTCTGCTCAGAGAGCACCGCGCAGGGAAGCCGCACTGATCGCTCAAAACTCCCGCGAGAGATCTCTTTGCAATAATAATCTTTTTCTTTTTCTTCGATTTTTTGCTCTTTATGGCCTCGAATTCTTAATACATTGTCCACAACTTCGATTTCGGTGTTTTTGATTTCAATTCCTGGAGCGGACATCTCTGCCACTAAGCTGTTGTTTTCTTTATATAAATCGATCGCGAGATCGAAATTTAGCCTCGATGGCAAATAATCAAAAAGATCTCCAAAGAAATGGCTCACTTCAGATAACGGATGTTTTCTAGTCATTATTTTTCTCCTTATATTTCAATTTTATAATGG
>Ga0207081_1063_pt2 | contig 21040 bp, 17 predicted proteins | sample Alteio_BWMinHeat_59_FD_153524 | JGI IMG/M metagenome (GOLD analysis project Ga0207081, IMG submission 153524) | Enriched cells from forest soil in Barre Woods Harvard Forest LTER site, Petersham, Massachusetts, United States -... | ecosystem: Environmental > Terrestrial > Soil > Temperate forest >... | reverse complement strand
AAGAATCTCGCCAGGCGCGAAGGAGGCGCAAAGAGGTTTCACGCAAAGGCGCAAAGGCGCACAGTTTTCCTGTAGCTTTTTAAAGGCCGCAAAGGCGTAACGCAGTGCTGATTTTTGAAGTTTTTAAATGATATTATTCCTTACACAAAAAAAGTTGGGTAGCATCAGCTCCCCAACTTTTTTTGTTACATGGCGTTCAAAACCAAAATTGCTATTTCTCAATTACAAAGTGGAATACTGCGTTTTCGCCACCGGAATGAACATTGAGTAAATACATGCCATTAGCCAAATTATTATTCAGTAATACCGGTTCATTCAGTATGCCGTTCTGTGCTGTTACTGTATTGCTGTAAACTACCTGGCCCAGCATATCTGTAACCATCAGTGTTACTTCTTCGTAGCCCGGCGATCCCAATGTTCCTTTTACAGTGAACACTCCCTTGTTAGGATTAGGAACCAGCCTGATGTCATTGCCGACAGATATGACCTGCTGAACCCCCACCCTGGTAATATGTATTTTAGTAAACCCGCTTCCGGTAAGGCCTGAGCATATGCCATTGCTGGTTACCACGCAGGAAACCGAATCACCGTCTGCAGGATTACTATTGTAGTAGGAACTAAAATCAGCGCCGCTAACGGGCAAGCCATTTACATACCATTGATAGGATGGGTCCGGCCCACCATTATCAATGCTTGTTGTAAAGTTTACCGCCTCGCCGGGAGAAATAGTTGCGTTTGGATTAGCAGTAACAAATACAGTAGGATTGATCGCTGCCTGCACCTGCATGTTGATCGTGTTGCTTGTTCCTGAATCCGCTGTACGGCATTGATAGTTACTTGACAAAATGCAACTGATGGCATCATGGTTTAACGGGATGTACGAGAAGGATGTACCGGAACCCATAATAGAGCTATTTACCACCCAGGAAAAAGAAGGAGCAGTACCGCCAAACGTTGATGTAGCTGTGAGCTCTACAAGGCTGCCCTGGCACACTGTATCATTCGGGCTGATGCTTATATGCGCACCCGGTGCACCATTAGCCAGTACGCTGAGGCTAAGCGAACTGCTTACTGTGGCAGGAGATGGGCACGGAGCGCTGCTCGCAAGCACGAGGCTGACATGGTCGCCATCTGATGGTATATAAGTATAGCTGCTTCCTGAAACCGGTACAGGTATCCCATTCAGACTCCAGGAGTATATTGGGGTAGCACCGCCATTAACGGCCGTTGCGGTAATTGTAATTAAATTGCCTGCGCACACAATATCGCCAACACCTGTGGAAATGCTCAAAGCAGGAACAACAGTGGGATCAATAATGACGGTAGCTGAGGAAACCATATTAACAGTGCAGGTAGTTACAGGATTCCTTGCTATTACAGTATATGTACCAACAGCAGTTTCCAGGCCCAGATCCAGCGGACCAGAAATTCCGCCTACCGGGCCACCTGCGGCAATGCCACCATTATACAATTGATAATTGATACCGGAGGCAGACCCATCAAGGCCTATATGTACTCCTGTGCCTGATGAACAATAGTGCCCGCCCCCTGTTACTGAATAAACAACGGGTAGCGGATCCGTGACCACAGGGGCCGCGCCAGCCATATTAATTGAACAGGAGGTAGCGCCATTGTTTGCTATTACAGTATATATTTCTGCCAACGTTTGCACCCCGAAGTCGAGCGCAGCGCCGGTACCTGGCAACGGAGCCCCAACAAGAGTAACCCCATAAAATAACTGGTAGTTAACCCCGGATTGAGAACCACTCAGGCCCACATGCAAGCCTGCTGCACCAGCGCAGTAACTGCCGCCGCCAATCACGGTATAGACAGTTGGCAGTGGATTGATCGTTGCAGTAACTGTTGTGTAACAACCGGTTGGTAATTTATAAGAAATATTGGGAACGCCTGCTGACAGACCGGAAACAACCCCGGAAATGAGATTGATGGTGGCTAATGCTGTGTTACTGCTGCTCCATGTGCCGCCGGTAATGGCATCGGTTAATGTAGTAGTAGCTGTAGCGCAAAGATATGCTGTGCCGATAATTGACGCGGGCAATGGATTGACAACGATATTTTTTGTGACAGAACAACCAAGGCGCGTGTAAGTAATGGTAGCATTGCCCGGAGCATCACCTGTAACCATTCCGGAAACACCATCAACCGATGCAGCGCCTGTGCCGTCAGTGCTTGTCCACGAGCCACCTGTGGTAACGTCGGCTAAAACAGCCGTTGCGCCGAGGCACACTGTATTGGCACCTGTAATCGGCAATGGCACAGGATTTACCGTTACGACAGTGTGCGTGGAACAACCGGTACCAAGAGTGTAAGCAATGGTGGGTGCGCCCGCCGTAAACCCGGTAACCGTACCTGTACTACCGCCAACTATTGCTATCAACGCATTGCTACTGCTCCAGGCGCCACCGCCATCGGGGTCACTAAGCGATATTGTTGCGCCAATGCAAACACTCGCGGCCCCTTCTATTGCAGATGGCAAAGGGTTAACTGTTATTGATTTGGTTTTATAACAACCCGCGGGTAAAGTATAGGTTATAGCAGGAGTGCCCTGCCCAATTCCTGTAACTACTCCACCGGTCACGCTTGCGAGGGTTGCGTCACTCGTGGTCCATACGCCCCCGGAGGTGCCATCAATCAGCGTTATTGCAGACCCTACACATACATTGCTGACACCGGAAATTGCCGCCGGTGAAGGGTTCACCGTAATACCGGCAGTAACCTTACACCCGGTTGGCAGTGTATAAGTGATCCCAGGTGTGCCGGCATTTACCCCGCTGACAACCCCCGAATTAAAATCAACTGTTGCGTAGAATGTGTTGCTGCTGGTCCAGTTACCGTTGATGTCTGGATCGTTTAAATTAGTTGTGCTCCCGGCACAAACATTCGTAGTTCCGGCAATGGCCGAAGGTAAGGGGTTAACGGTGAAAGTAGTGGTTGTCATGCAGCCGGTTAATAACGTATAAGTGATGGTTGGCGAACCTTGCGATATGCCGGTAACACTACCCGAATGGAGGCCGATTGTTGCGAGCGTACCGTCACTGCTTGTCCATGTGCCGCCGCCGCCGTCAAAAAGGCTTGTGACAGAACCGACGCAAACACTGTCATTGGCCGAAATAGCTGAGGGTAAAGGATTAACAGTTACGGTCGCTGATGTAGCGCAACCCGTTGGCAAAGTATATGTAATAGCTGTTGTGTTCGCAGAAACGCCTGTTACATCACCGGAAACCGGGTCTACCATTACCGACGAATTACTACCCGACCAACTACCGCCGGTGTCGCCATCTGTCAATGTGATGGTAGCACCCTGGCAAACCTGGCCAGCGCCGGTAATACCGGCAGGTAATGGATTGACAAAGATAGTATTACTGGCCGGGCTTATTCCTGTACATCCGTTTATATCTGTGTAATTGACAGTTACCATTGTGCTGCCCGGTGTTATCCAGGTAAGTGTTACCGAGTTGTCACTGGTTGTGGCCCCTCCTGATGTAATAATATAATCTGTACCTGAAGCGCCCGGCACACTCCAGGTGTAAGCAGTTTGGCCCGGCAGGGTCGTATAGGTCACACTGCTGTTAGCGCATATATCAGCGCCCGGAGCTAAGGTGAATGTTGGAACAGGCAGTGCATTAATAGTTGTCGTGTTGGATGCTGCGCTTGCGCCAAAACAACCGGTTCCATTTGCGTAGTTAACAGTTACAGTTTTGGCACCGGCTGTTAGCCACGTGAGCGTTACCGTATTGTCTGTGCTTCCGATTCCACCGGAGGTAATACTATAGTCAATCCCGGCAACACCAGGAACAACCCAGTTATAGGAAAACTGCGCAGATTGCGTAGTGTAGGTTACGTTGCTGTTGGCGCATAATGGCACGCCAGGGGCCGCGGTAAATGTGGGAACGGGTGATGAAATTACGGTAGTTGTATTAGATGCCGGGCTTGCACCCGTACAGCCAAAACTATTTGCATAATTTACTGTTACCGTTTTACCGCCCGCAGTTAACCAGGTAAGTGTTACGGTATTGCTACCGCTGCCGGTTCCCCCAGATGTAATAGTGTAATCAGTGCCGGAAACACCAGGAACACTCCAGGTATAGGACGATTGCCCTGCCTGGGTGGTATAAGTTACACTGCTGGCACATATATTAATGCCAGGTGCGGAAGTAAATGTTGGTACAGGCAGCGGATTTACAATCGTTGTATTAGATGCCGCAACTATTCCTGTGCAGCCAAAGGAATTTGAATAATTGACGGTTACTGTTTTACTGCCGGTAGTCAACCAAGAGAGGGTCACCGTATTGCCACCGGTTCCACCTGATGTAATGGTATAATCAGTGCCCGAAATACCTGGCATAGTCCAGGCATAAGACGATTGTCCGGCTTGTGTAGTATAAGTTACGCTGCTATTGGCACACGTATTAGCACCGGGAGATGAGGTAAATGCTGGCGCAGGACGCGGATTTACAGTAGTTGTGCTTGATGCAGCGCTGGCCCCAGTACAGCCGACTCCGTTTGTGTAGTTTACTGTTATTGTTTTACTACCTCCACTAACCCACATGAGTGTTACGGTACTGCTTCCGCCTCCGGTTCCTCCTGATGTAATAAGATAATCCGTACCCGAAACACCCGGAACGCTCCAGACATAGGATGTCTGCCCTGCCTGCGTAGTATAAGTTACATTGGTTCCTGCACAGGTATTCGCTCCGGATGAAGAGGTAAATGTTGGAACGGGCAGTGCGTTTACCGTTGTTGTATTCGAAACCGCGCTCGCTGCGGTACATCCACTGGCGTTTGTGTAATTGACCGTTACTGTTTTACTGCCGGTACTTAACCAGGTAAGTGTTACGGTATTGTTTGTGCCGCCGGTTCCTCCTGATGTAATTGTATAATCCGTACCGGAAACGCCGGGTACGCCCCATGAATAGGACGACTGCCCCGCCTGTGTGGTATAAGTTACACTGCCATTGGCACAAGTGTTAGCGCCGGGCGAAGAAGTAAATGTAGGAACGGGCAGTGCATTTACAGTTGTTGTGTTAGTGGCGGCAATCAATCCGGCGCAGTTGCTTGCATTTGAATAATTGACGGTAACTGTTTTACTGCCGGCAGTTAACCATGTAAGTGTTACGGTGTTATTTCCGCTGCCGGTACCTCCCGAAGTGATCGAATAATTAGTGCCCAATACGCCAGGAACGCTCCAGGTATAGGATGACTGTCCCGCCTGGGTAGTGTAAGTTACGCTGCTATTAGCACAAGTATTAGCGCCCGGTGAAGAAGTAAATGTAGGAACCGGTGTTGCGTTAACGGTGGTAGTATTAGACGCTGCACTTGCTCCGGCACATCCACTTGCATTTGAGTAGTTAACGGTCACTGTTTTGTTTCCGGTCGTCAGCCAATTAAGTGTTACAGAGTTGCTCGTGCCCCCGGTCCCTCCGGATGTAATAGTATAATCCGTACCCGAAACACCTGGCACACTCCAGACATAGGACGATTGCCCGGCTTGGGTGGTATAAGTTGCACTGCTGCCGGCACATGTGTTAACGCCTGGTGATGAGGTAAATGTAGGAACAGGCAATGCGTTTACCGTTGTTGTGCTGGATGCTGCAGTCCCCGTACAGCCTGCGCTTGAATAATTCACAGTGACTATTTTACCACCTGTAGTTAACCAGGTAAGCGTTACCGTATTGCTGGCACTGCCTGTTCCGCCGGATGTAATGGTATAATCAGTACCCGAAACACCAGGTACGCTCCAAACATAAGACGATTGCCCGGTTTGTGTGGTATAAATTGCACTATTACCAACGCAGAGATTAGCAGCCGGAGATGAGGTAAATGTTGGCGTTGGTATCGGGTTTACGGTTGCTGTAACTGTTGAGCGCGGAGATGCTGTCGCGGCCATAGTTAACTTCCAGTTGTAAAAATAACAACGTGCGCCATACCCTGTGTAAGCGCCGGATGTTCCCGTTGCGGTTGAGTTGCCGCCTGCGTCGCCGACTAATGAAAAGCCATCAACCGTCATAGGGTATGGGCCATAGGTGCTGTTTGCGTCTCCGCGGTATATACCCTGTGTAAGCGTAAATGTGCCATCTCCGCCCAGTCTGTATTTGGTTGCTCCTGCGGGAACTGAAAAACCTAACGGGATTGTTAAAGGTACGGTATTAGACACCTGGCCCGAGGTAATAGCTACCGGAGTAGCTGTCGCCAATATGGCGCCGGTGGAATCAGTCATGGTAATTGTTATACTGATTCCGGAAACAGCCGGGTAAATATCAACTGAATTGATTGTACAGGCATTGGTACTGGAAAACCAATGCAGGTCAGTACGCTGATCCATATAGTAAGGCCCCACCAGGTTTGTAGTATTATCTGATAATGTTCCTGTTTGTATAGTTGCTGAATTCGAGGCTTCTGCATAATAGGGCGTATTGGAGCTTATGGAACCTGTTATGTATGATGTTCCGGTACCTAAGCTCGTACCTGCGGTTGATACACTATACCAGTTAATGGTGGCGCCTGCGGTAGCAGTTGCGGCCAGCGTTACTGTACCCGTACCGCACCTGCTGGCCCCGGTTGTTCCGGTAATCGCCGGGTTAAGAATAGTTATTGTCCCGGTTGCGGGTACCGATCCGGAGACCGAACCTGCAGAAACGCTTATGTTGCTTGAAGTAATTGAATTAATGGCAATCGTATGCCCTGGCACGGGTGATCCGGCAAACGTAGGCACGATAAAAAAGTAGTTGGTAATTACACTCGTTGAAAGTGCAAAAGGGGTGCTAAGGCTTATAGTTTGAGTTCCGGGGCCTGACGCTGAAACAGTAGCGGAAGTAACAAGAGTGGATCCGGTAAGCGAATTAGTTAACGTATTTACATATAGTGTAAAGGCTGTAATATCAGTTGTAGTGTAACTCCCGGTGGTAGTAAATACCACCTGGGTTAAATTTGCATTGCTCCCGGTTTGAACTATCGAAAACGTGCCTACCGGATTACTTACTGCCGGTGTGCTGTTCATTATTAATGGGCTGATGTTCGACGTTATAATATTACCACCGCCAAGTGTTGATGTCTGCCCGAAACTTTTTGTTATGGTGCAGCAAAAAAATAACAACAAAAATGAGTTTAGTAGTTTTTTCATATTATCATGGTTTTGTTAATATAAACTTAACCATAAAAAACCTCATAAACAAATGTTGTTAATTATTTTTTAAACTTCTATTAACTATCAGTTACTTGTATAAAATTTGGTCACCACTACAACCATAAAAAACGGCAACCATAGAATTTTTTTATATAAGCAAACGTTCCATGAATCTCATATGTAACAGCAACGTAAATTAACTATAAAATTAAGGCTGATATTACTCCACAGAACGTATTTTTGCAAAAAACAGACGCAGTGAAAAAAACAAAAAGCGAATTAAATCAGTCAGTTATAAGCAATGAACAACCCGAGAGTATCACACCAGCAGAAAACAAACAAGTTGTATACAGGTATAGCGATAGTGAGTTGGAAGAATTCAGAATTCTGATCAATACCCGGCTGGAAGCTGCCAGGAAAGAGGTTCAATATCTGCAGGGGCAAATGCAGGGAAAGGATACCAGCACCGAACATAAATTTAATATTGAAGATGGCAGTGCTGCTATGGAAATAGAACAACGGGGCCAGCTCACCGCCCGGCAAATACAATATATCAATAACCTGGAAAATGCCCTTATACGAATTCGCAATAAGACATATGGTGTATGCCGCGTAACCGGGAAACTAATAGATAAAGCCAGGCTTAGGGCTGTGCCACATGCAACACTGAGTATGGAGGCAAAACAAAGTAAATCCGCATAGCCGCATAAAGGAGTAGTATTTGCATCAATGAACGTGTTTACATACCTCGCTTCGGTATGTTTCACTTTTCTTTTGCAATAAACCGATATAGTGGCATTATATTTTTAGATTAGGCTGTAGAATGATTATTAAACCTAAATCTAAAAACTATGAAACGGATACTTGTAATTTGTACAATTTTTGCGGGTGCGTCCTGTTATGCTCAAACCGATAACCCGGCGTGCCTTGACGTGCCGTTAAACGTAACAAGCAATACTAAAGAGGTAACAGTGGGAGCTACTCTGCCCAATATGACTACAGAACAAACTTATGTCTATTATCATCGCAGGAAGCATAGCAAACGCTCCCTGGCGCCTGAATTTGCGGACGTTCCTGATAACAGAGCTTCTAACCCCATCCTCTTGAGCCGGGACAAAGACATACAGGCTGCCCAGCCTCAATCTTATAGTGTGACACTGGCCACACCGGAAGACCGTATGAAGGTATGCCCTGATTCAACATTAAATGTGCAGGCAAACATCAGTGTAGAACAGGAAAATGAATATACCGGCAACTACCCTACTGCAAATGATAAGAAAAACTATAAATTAGTGTCGAAAAGGACTTATCATAGGACGGCAAGGAAAATGCGTAATGCAGAGCGAAAGGAAGAACGGGTAGCCCGGCTGACAGGGGTTACGGTACATACCTCCACGTCTATGTAACATTAGTTTGCAAATACATGATTACCCGAACCGGCTGCAAATGTGGCCGGTTTGGTTTTATATCTATCAGTAGTCTGCGCTGCCACAATTGTTTATTGTATAGGAATCGTAAAATAGGATCTCAGAAAGAAAAAAAAGAAAACGGCTTTTTCTTTACTAATTTTATTTCTTATTATCAATTGACCTGTATGAAAAAAATAGCGTTGTTGCTACTTTTAGCAATGGTAATGGGGAACAAATGCGCCAATGCCCAGGCTACACAAAAAAGCAATCCTGTTCATGTAAAATTACAAGCTGATAAGGATAATGCAGGGCTGAAGCTTTCTCCGGGTTTTGGCGCCATTAAGATCGCTGGTTCATTAGGCCCAACAAGGCATATTGCCGTTACCGAACAGGGAGACATATACGCTAAATTGCTGCAAACCAAAGGAGGAAAGGGCATATTGTTTCTTCATAATGGTAAGGTTACGAATAGTTTTGGGAACTACGATGGTACAGGCATTGCAATTAAAAATGGATACTTATTTGCATCATCCGACGAAGATGTATATCGGTATCGGCTTGATGCTACAGGCAAAGTGGTTGACCCTAACCAGCCTGAAAGGATCATTACCGGCTTGCTAAGCCGCCGAGAACATTCTTCCAAATCTATCGCACTTGATAACGATGGCAATATCTATGTGAATATCGGGGCGTATTCCAATTCGTGCCAGGAAATTGACCGGTCAAAAGGATCAATGGGACGAACCCCCTGCCCTATCCTCGACTCAGCCGGCGATATCTGGCAATTCAAAGCAGACAAGCTGAACCAAACTTATGCCAATGGTGTGCGATATGCTACGGGATTGAGAAATGTTGTAGGGCTGGATTGGAATACAGACGAGAACCAACTTTTTGTAATGATGCATGGCCGCGATCAGCTTCACGACTTGTTTCCTGATCTTTACGATGACAAACGGAGTGCAGAACTTCCTGCCGAAACCATGTATGCCCTGCACAAAGGGTCTGACTGCGGCTGGCCATATATTTATTACGACCAGTTGCAGCATAAAAAAATCCTTGCTCCTGAATATGGCGGTGACGGGAAAAAACCAGGTGGGGAAAAAGCGCAGGACCCAATAGTTGCTTTCCCCGGCCATTTGGCTCCTAATGGCTTGTTGTTCTATACGGGCAATATGTTTCCGGAACGGTATAAACACGGCGCGTTCATTGCTTTTCACGGATCATGGAACCGCGCTCCTGAAAAGCAAAAAGGATACCTTGTAGCTTTTGTGCCGTTCAGTAATGGAAAGCCAAGTGGCGAATGGGAGGTTTTTGCTGATAATTTTGCGGGGACACGTGAAATCAGCTATCCCAGCGAGGCAAAACACCGCCCTTGCGGTTTGGCCCAAGGTCCTGACGGCTCACTATATGTGTCAGATGATGTGAATGGTACCATTTACAGGATCATTTATACTCGTAAGTCGTAAGTCTGAAACAATGAATCAATTTGGAAGATGGTTTATACCACCTAATAAAATAAGAATGACAAAAATTATTTTAGCTTTATTAGCTTACTCTGTTGGCGCTTCTCCCGTTATAGCGCAAACAAAAACCGTCACAGCAAATCAATCTATCGAACGTGGAAAATTAGTCTATCAGCAGCTTTGTTTAACCTGCCACCAGGGTAATGGCGGCGGTGTTCCGAACATGAATCCCCCATTGATCAAATCGCCGTGGGTATCGGGAGATAAAAAAAAATTGATAAATATTGTTTTGATAGGCTTTTCAGAGAAGGTGGCTATTAATGGCGCCTGCTATTCTAATAATATGCCGTCCCAGGCCACACTTACCGACCAGCAAATTGCCGATGTACTTTCTTACGTAAGGGTGAACTTTGGAAATATAGCAAGTGCAATAATGCCTAAAGATGTACTGGAACAAAGGAAAATGATAAAATAACTTATCATAAAACTGATCCTATTCTTCGAGGTATCCGAATTTACCGGTGTTCACATCCTTAATGGCCTGCTCCAGTTCTTCATGTGTGTTCATGAGGAATGGCCCGTAGGAAGCAATAGGCTCATTGATAGGCGCTCCGCTAAGCACTAATAAAATACTGTCTTCTATAGCCAGAAGTGAAATCGTTTTCCCCTCATTTTTAAACAATATAAAATTGTCCACAGGAGCCATTTCATCATCATTCACATTTACCCCCCCCTCAATTACAAGAATACCCGTATTGTAATTGGCAGGCAGATCAAACGTAACTGATACACCTTTTTTAAGATAAATGTTATACAGGTTGATAGGCGTAAATGTCTCCGCCGGCCCCGTTACTCCTTTAAATTCACCTGCGATTACATCTACTTTTCCGCCTTCGTCCGCCAGTTCATACCTACCCATTTGCCGGGATGTTATTGCCTGGTATTTTGGCGGTGACATTTTATCCTTTGCAGGGAGATTTACCCACAGTTGTACCATTTGAAACAAACCGCCGCTTTTGCTAAACGCAGCTTCATGATATTCCTTATGCAAAACACCGGATGCTGCTGTCATCCATTGTACATCACCCTCGCCAATGATACCCCGATTGCCCTGGCTATCGTGGTGTGCCACTTTACCGTGATAAGAAATAGTGACCGTTTCAAATCCCCTGTGCGGGTGAACCCCAACCCCTCTTGGCTTTTCGCGTGCAGAAAAATCAATTTTCGAATTATAATCGAGCATAAAAAAAGGGCTCATCCTCTGGTCGCCCATGTTATACCCGCTCGGGAAAAAATTATGCACTCTGAATCCATCTCCCACCATATGCGGCGGCGGCGGGGGTAATATTTGCTGCACTTTCTTTGTAGCCATATTTTTATTGTGTCTGCCTCTGTAATTTATCGCAAAAATACCGACAAAATAAGCGCTTTTTAATGTTTAATAATAATATCTATATATAACTGCTAAGTTAACATTCTATTTCCGTAAGAAAAATATAGATCAACCTACATTAAGCAATATCACGTACTTTTGACACAGACTTTAGGGGTGCCGATAAAACAGGCTGAGATCATACCCTTTGTACCTGATCAGGATAATGCCTGCGTAAGGAAAAAAGCAGACAGATGCACTGGTATCTTCCTCCCCTAAAGTTTACTGATGGTTTGTTTAATAATAAAATCGCATGAATATTTACATAAACAATAAAATACAGGAAATTGCGGGGCAGCCAAAAATTACTGATGCGCTTCACGCGCTAAATATTGTTTCTCAAAAAGGTATTGCTATAGCTATTAACAACAATGTGATCCCAAGATCTGAATGGGAAAGCTATGCCTTGCAGGCTGACGACAAATTAACACTAATAAAGGCCACGCAGGGCGGATAATAATTTGATGATTTGAAAATGGATGATAATTTGAAAATGAAAAACTAAAAAAAAATCTTTATGAAAAAAGACACAGCACCGAACGGAAGCAACATACAATCTGGTTTTTACCCAAGCTCTAAGAAGATATTTGTGAAGGGCAACATTCACGATATTAAAGTTGCAATGCGCGAGGTGGCTGTTAGCCCCACAATTACCAGATCTTTTGGTGTAGAAGAGTTGATCCCTAACCCGGTGGTGACTATCTATGATACCAGCGGGCCATATACTGACCCGCAGGTAACTATTGATATTCATAAAGGCCTTCCCCGCCTTCGTGAAGAATGGATAAAAAAACGAAACGATGTAACGCAGCAAGATAGCTTCACCGCCAATTATAGCAATGAGCGGCTTGCCGACGAACAGCTTGACCATTTGCGTTTCGATCACATTGCAATGCCTTACCGCGCTTTGCCCGGACAGAACGTTACCCAATTGCATTATGCACGTAAAGGAATCATCACCGCCGAAATGGAGTATATAGCCATTCGCGAAAACCAGAGAATTGACGAACTGATGAACAACAGTGAACTGTGGAACCAGCACATGGGGCAAAGCTTTGGCGCGAATATTCAATTAAAAAAGATCACCCCGGAATTTGTAAGGGATGAAATAGCGAGAGGCCGGGCTATAATACCGTCCAACATAAATCATCCGGAAAGTGAACCAATGATCATTGGCAGAAATTTTTTGGTGAAGATCAATACGAACATAGGCAATTCTGCTGTTACCTCCAGCATTGAGGAAGAAGTAGAAAAAGCCATCTGGAGTTGCCGCTGGGGTGGTGATACATTGATGGATCTATCTACAGGTAAAAATATCCATGAAACCAGGGAATGGATCATACGCAATTGCCCGGTGCCTGTAGGTACAGTACCCATTTACCAGGCGCTTGAAAAAGTAAATGGCAAGGCTGAAGACCTTACCTGGGAAATTTTCAGGGATACATTGATAGAACAGGCCGAACAGGGAGTTGACTACTTCACCATCCATGCAGGGGTATTACTGCGTTATATACCCCTTACTGCAAAACGCGTTACAGGTATCGTTTCCCGTGGTGGCAGCATAATGGCAAAATGGTGCCTGTCCCACCACAAAGAAAATTTCCTGTACACGCATTTCGAAGATATCTGTGAGATAATGAAGGCGTATGATGTTAGTTTTTCCCTCGGCGACGGTTTAAGGCCGGGTTCTATAGCCGATGCTAATGATGCAGCGCAGTTTGCAGAATTGGACACATTAGGTGAACTGACAAAGATCGCCTGGAAGCATGATGTACAGGTAATGATAGAAGGCCCCGGACACGTGCCTATGCACCTGATCAAAGAAAATATGGATAAGCAGCTTGCCTGTTGTGACGAAGCTCCTTTTTATACGCTTGGCCCGCTCACAACCGACATAGCCCCCGGATATGACCATATCACTTCTGCCATTGGTGCAGCTATGATAGGCTGGTACGGCACGGCTATGCTGTGCTACGTAACCCCAAAAGAACACCTGGGCCTGCCTGATAAAAAGGATGTAAAAGATGGCGTCATTGCTTACAAGATTGCGGCCCATGCCGCTGATCTTGCGAAAGGCCATCCCGGCGCACAATACAGGGATAATGCACTAAGCAAGGCAAGGTTTGAGTTTCGCTGGGAAGATCAGTTCAACCTTTCCCTCGATCCAGAGACAGCAAGATCTTTTCACGATGAAACCCTGCCAGCCGATGGCGCCAAGATAGCCCACTTTTGCTCCATGTGCGGCCCGCATTTCTGCTCTATGAAAATAACGCAGGATATAAGGGATTATTCTAAAGAACAGGAAGATTTGCAAAAAGGAATGGAGGAGAAGTCGAAGGAGTTTGTAGAGATGGGAGGCGAGATATATGGGTAGTTGTTTTTTAATTACGGCAAATTCGATGGAATTAAAAATGAGATATTGTTTTAAAGGTTGCGAATTCGAGACCTTTAAAAAGACCCTATCAAAGGGGGCGAATTCGACCCCTTTCTAAATAAGACAAGTAATAGCCTTTTACTAGGCAAACAGGATTAAAAAAATGCACAAACAAAAACCATACACACTCTCCATTGCCGGGTTCGACCCATCTGCGGGGGCAGGTGTGCTTGCGGATATAAAAACCTTTGAGAACAATGGCGTATATGGTTTTGGTGTGGCAACTGCCATGACGTGGCAAAACGATGTGGAATTTGAAAAAGTGGAGTGGCTGGATTATTACAAGATCATTCAGCAGATAAGTATATTGTTACGGCGCTTTGATATAAAATATATAAAGATAGGATTGATAAAAAATATACATGTGCTGCATGAGCTTGTAGATTTTCTGCACCAGCGAATAAAAGACCCCGTTATCGTTTATGACCCCGTAATGAAAGCGAGCGCCGGATTCATATTTCATGAAGGAGATCATGACTTCACAGATATTTTACATAATGTGTATTGTATTACCCCTAATATTCCAGAGGCGGAAAAACTATTTGGCGTTGAGCATTTGCACGATAAATTGTTGCAGGAAAGTTCATATGTCAATATTTTCCTGAAAGGAGGCCATGCTAATGATCCGTTGTCGTCGGATACCATATTCACAAAACAACGGGCCTATACCTTTTCCAACTTACGCCTTCCCAAAGGAGAAAAGCATGGAAGCGGTTGCGTGTTGTCATCTGCCTTAACAGCTCAACTGGCTTTAGGCCATAATATAATAACGGCTGCGAAAAATTCTAATTGCTACACCTACGACTTTCTGGCAAGCAATGAAACTTTATTAGGCTATCATAAACCTATGCAACTATGAAAAGCATAAGCCGGCTTCAATATATTACTACAAGCGCTGCTCTTGCGGAGCAGGCATGTATGGGGGGGGTAGATTGGATACAACTGCGGCTTAAAGATGTTTCTTACGATAAGTATTTTAAAGTTGGGGAAGAAGTTCAGGCAGTATGTAAGAAATATAACGCTACATTTATTATTAATGATAATATAAAATTAGCGCTTGATCTGAATGCAGATGGGGTGCATGTTGGTAAAGAAGACCCATTGCCTCAAAAATGTATAGACGAAATGTTGGGTAAGGGTGGCGTTATCGGGTGTACCGCTAATACGATAAGGGATTTTGAACACCTGAATGGTAAGCCCGTAAGTTATATAGGGCTTGGCCCGTACCGGTATACAGAAACTAAAAAGAAACTGAGTCCTATACTTGGATTTGAAGGATATAGAAAATTATTCGCCCAGTTACGGACAAGACATATAACTCCCCCCCCTGTGATAGGAATTGGCGGTATAACAACTGATGATGTATCTGTATTGATGACCACAGGCCTGCATGGGATTGCAGTATCAGGAGCTATATCAGGCGCACCCGATGTCAGGGAAGCCGCATGGAAATTCAAAGATATTCTGGACCCGTCCAATAAGATGATCCGCAAAACTGTTAAAATCAATGCGACGGCATCTAAAGTATGGAACACGATCACAGGCCCGGCATTAATGAGGGAATGGCTGTTTGACACACCTGTGGAAGTAATATCTGATTGGAATATGGGAAGCAGCATGATCTTTAAAGGGATGCTGCATAATAAGCCATATGAGGATAAGGGAACGATCCTGAAGTATGAGCCTGAAAAACTGTTTAGTTATAATTACTGGAGTAAGCTGTCCACCCTACCTGATGACCTCAGCAATTATTCTGTGATCGAATTTAGTATAGTACCTGTGGGCGATCAGGCTGAATTAACGTTGACACAAAGCAATTTTAAGTTAGATACTATGTACCGGCACTTTAATTTTTATTGGACCGTGACCATAGACAGGTTGAAAAAGGTAATTGAAAAAGTATGAACGACGTATTGACAATAGCAGGCAAAGCATTTTCTTCCCGTTTATTTACAGGTACGGGGAAGTTTGGTAACCATCATATCATGGAAGAAGCCTTGCTGGCTTCCGGCTCTGAATTAGTGACGGTAGCTTTAAAAAGGGTAAGCCTTGACAGTGAAGATGATGATATTTTGCAGCACCTGCATCATCCGCATATTAACCTGCTGCCAAATACCTCCGGGGTGCGCAATGCAGAAGAAGCCATATTTGCCGCGCGCCTTGCAAGGGAAGCCCTGCAAACCAACTGGCTGAAGCTGGAAATACATCCTGACCCTAAGTACCTGATGCCCGACCCTATAGAGACGTTAAAGGCAGCCGGGCAATTAGTGAAGGAAGGGTTCATAGTACTGCCCTACGTACATGCTGACCCTGTCTTATGTAAGAGATTAGAAGAAGTAGGGGTTGCAGCAGTAATGCCATTGGGCGCCCCGATAGGAAGCAACATGGGATTGAAAACGCTGGAATTTTTACAAATAATTATAGAGCAAAGTAATGTGCCGGTAATAGTTGATGCAGGCATAGGCGCACCCAGCCACGCAGCCGCCGCTATGGAAATTGGAGCCGCCGCAGTGCTGGTAAACACAGCAATTGCAGTTGCCGGAAATCCTGTATTAATTGCTATTGCTTTTAAAATGGCCGTAGAAGCCGGACGAATGGCCTATAATGCAAAGTTAGGATTGGTAAAGGCTTATGCAGAAAGCAGCAGCCCTCTGACAGATTTTTTAAATTAGTGAGGGTTGTCCCACACCTTTGAGGTGCGGGACAACTACCATACAGGAAAACGATGTTTAAAAACGAATTTGATAAATACAATTGGGACGAAGTGCAAGCCTCCATCTATGCAAAAACTGCATCGGACGTGGAGCGTGCGTTGAATAAAACAAAAAGGGACATAAAAGATTTTAACGCGCTTATCTCCCCTGCCGCGGCACCCTACCTGGAAAAAATGGCGCAGTTAAGCCATCGCATTACTCAAAAAAGATTTGGCAAGACCATTCAACTTTATGCCCCCCTATATTTATCAAACGAATGTCAGAATATATGTAACTATTGCGGCTTCAGCTTTGATAATAAGCTCAAGCGCAAAACCCTTACCGGGGTTGAAATATTGCAGGAAGCTGAATACTTGAAAAAGCAAGGATTTGAGCACATACTGCTTGTTACCGGCGAGGCAAATAAAACAGTTGGGGTAGATTATATAAAGCAGGCGATAAGATTGCTTAAACCGCACTTTGCAAATATTTCCATAGAAGTGCAACCGCTGGAAGAAGAAGAATATAAAACGCTGGCTGCGGAAGGGCTTTTTGCCGTATTGGTGTACCAGGAAACTTACCACAGGGAGAATTACAAGCTATACCATACCAAAGGAAAGAAATCAAATTTCGATTACCGGCTGGATACACCCGACCGGCTTGGGAATGCCAGTATCCATAAAATAGGCCTCGGCGTATTGATAGGATTAGAAGATTGGCGGACAGATAATTTTTTTACAGCCCTCCATGTCAATTACCTCGAAAAGCATTTCTGGCAGACCCGCTACAGTGTTTCATTCCCTCGCCTGCGCCCGGCAACCGGTTTGATAGAACCTAAAGTGGTTATCAGTGACAAAGAACTGGTGCAGCTTATTTGCGCATGGCGCATATTTAATGAAGAAATCGAGCTGTCTATCTCTACCAGGGAAAATGAAATATTCAGGAACCACGTCATCCAGCTTGGAGCAACTACTATAAGCGCGGGTTCAAAAACGAATCCCGGTGGCTATACAGTAGCACCTGAATCGCTGGAACAATTTGAAATTGATGATAGCCGTACCGTTGCCGAGGTAAAAGAAATGATAGAAACAAAAGGCTACAAGACAGTGTGGAAAGATTGGGAACAATTTACAGTAATGGGATAAGTAGGTTTATTATAAATTTTCTTTGCTATTTTCGAAAATGACGTACTATGAAAAGATCACCAATAAAGGTGACTTAAAAGTCTTATTAGCTTTACTATTGTTCCTTTTTCCATGTAATGGATTTTGTCAAGTCAATATTTATGGTAAATGGAAGTCTATTAAATCTTTTGAACTAATTACAGGTGACTTAGAAGGCAAAGAAGAACTAAATAAAACATGTATCGGTTCAATCGTCAACATTGGTCAACATAACATCAGATTTAAACCAATTAATACCTGCTTTTTAAGTAATGTCGATAGCTTTAATATTAAGATAATTCAAAAGCTTAATCGCAAACAAGTTTGTGATAAGTTTGATAATAATGTAGTTAATGTCTTATTCGCAAGGCCCGATCAAAATGATATAGAAATGCTAATAACAGACTTTTTAGTTTGGGATAGTGGTAATGAACCATTGACCATTTTTATAATGAATAAACGGAAGATTGCAATTTATTCTGAGCCAATGTTAATTATTTTTGAAAAGATGAATTACTAAATGAAAAGATGAAAAAGAAATTCGAAGTAAACATTGAAAAAGCTGAAGACAACCAGCTTTGGGGGTGCATCAAATATGGCAATGACCTGTTGACCACCAATGCAAAAACCGTTGAAGAAATTATTGAAAATTTCCGTGAGCAATTTGAGGCTTTTTATAAATTATCTACTACCAAAAATAGCTTTGAAGTATGCTTGAGCAAAGATGCTTAAGTAAATAAAGATTACATATGCTATCACCCCAGGAACAATCCCGCTACAACAAACAGATCATTCTCCCGGAGATAAAACTTGAGGGACAGGAAAAACTGCGCTCAGCAAAAGTATTAGTAATAGGCGCCGGTGGATTGGGATGCCCGGTATTGCAATATTTAGCAGCAGCGGGAGTTGGCACGATTGGGATAGTTGACGGTGATAATGTGGAAATATCAAACCTTCAACGCCAAGTATTATATACGGCAGAGGATATTGGACAGAGTAAGGCCATTGTGGCTGAACGAAAACTAAAGGCGCTAAACCCACACATTCACATAAATACATACGCCGTATTTCTCGATTCTAAGAACGCTCTTGAATTGATGCGGGAATATGATATAATCGTTGATGGCTCTGATAATTTCGCCACGCGCTATCTTATAAACGATGCCTGTATCATATTAGATAAGCCTATGGTTTCCGGCGCTATTTACAAATTTGAAGGGCAGGTATCCGTTTTTAACTATAACAACGGCCCCACTTATCGTTGTATCTTCCCTGAACCACCAAATGCCGATGAATCTCCTAATTGCGCGGAGATAGGCGTCATTGCTACGCTGCCGGGCATTATAGGCGCCATACAGGCAAGTGAGGTGATCAAGATCATCACCGGAACAGGAGAAGTACTTTCAGGCAGATTGTTAGTGATTGATACGCTTACGATGAGCACCCGCATCTTTCATTTTAAGCTGAATGAAGCAAATAAGCTTATCCGGCAGCTACAGGATACCGATCAGAATTGTGAACTGCCTATAATCTCGATTCAATATGAGGAGCTGAAACAGTTACTGAAAGAGGACGCCAATGTTCAGCTTATTGATGTGCGGGAAAGAGAAGAACATGAAGCGGGTAATATTGGTGGCATAAATATTCCACTCTCATTATTGGCTTCCAGTTATCACCTTATTGACCCAAACAACATGGTCGTAGTTTATTGCTCTTCGGGAGTACGGAGCAGCCAGTATGCGAAATTATTGCTGCAAAATGGCTTTATAAAAGTATTGACACTTAAAAACGGTATTAAATACCTTGAAGTGAATTGATCCTTTCTGTCGCTTGCTTAAAAACCTTTACCGGGTCTTCCGATTGCCATACCGCCCCCAGCATTGCAGCCCCGTCAAAACCATTTTGGTATAAGAGTTCAATTTTTTCAGCTATTACGCCACCCAATCCGATAATGGGAGGACAATATTTATCCCGAATAGCAAGATGCTCCTGGGTTTCCATTGCCTGGCTCAAAGCAATTCCTGCTTTGTAACCCGTTTTCGAAATGCTGTCAAAAACAGGGCTTATAAATACATAGCCATACGGAAACGTATTTTGCTCAATTTCTTCCCATGCATGAAATGAAGTTGAAATAGCAGAAGGTGGAATATCTTTTATCTGCTGCCAGGTATTAACATCGTCTCTTGAGAAACTATTTAGATGTATTCCTCCCAGGCTGCATTCACTATATAATTCATAACAGTCATGCAGCACTATTCTGGTATACCACTGGCTGTCTATATCTGCAAGGTATTTTCTATGATCATCATTAGTAAATGAAGGCTTTCTCACGTGCAGTCTTTGCAAGCCATTAGCAAAAAGGCTATTTACAAGTCTGGCCTCTTCATTTACCGCAAGAGGTGGTGTGATAACAATGAGCCGCATCCTGATACCTCATCCGCAAATTTATCCAAAGATGGTTTATTTATTTGTGTTCGTCCATATACCGCTTCAACTCCTCTATAGATTCGAACTGGATCTTGTCTTTTCCATAGCCGCATTTCCAGAACCGTGAGCTTGGGTCCGGGTTATACATGCCCTTCCACACCACTATGCCGGTTGGCTTGTGCTCGTAGTGCATTGACTTTTTATTTTCATGCTCCATTGGTTCAAATCCAAGGTCGAACAGATCGTCTTGAGTGATTTCTGCGTAATTCATGCTTCAAATTTATGGTAAAGTAACAATGCTTCCTAAATTGACACAATCCTTTTTATTATTTTCTCCCTTAACTTTTTGTTATCACTTTCATAGAATAAAATTCATACTTATTTATTCGTTTTGCCAGCTCCTGATCCTTAACCGCTGTCAACTATAGCAAAATGTATTTTCCGGCCAAATATACTGAGTAAAACACTGTAAATTTATACTATGAGTAGCGCATTCGTAAAAGAAAGTGCACAATATAAGCAACGGCAGGTCTTATTCAGTTGATGGCGGCAATAGATGGTCCCCTATCAGATTAGTTCACGCACGAAAAAAGAGACTGTTTGCAGCCTCTTTGATCACATAGTTAAACCGTATCAATGATTGTCTTTTCCGGGACTGCCCTTTCGCGTGTTACCGCCTTTCCCGTTTTTCCTGCCGCTTTCACGTAGTTGTTCATCCCGGTCTAATTCCCGGTTTGGCGTTTTAGCGTCCTGCCGGTTATCACCCTGGTTTTCAAGACGATTACCGTTCAGGCCATTCTGGCCTTGACTTTTGTTCCGTACCATAAAAACAGTGTGGGAATGATCTTATTGTGCCATTAACGACCAAATTATGT
>Ga0207081_1064_pt1 | contig 21152 bp, 20 predicted proteins | sample Alteio_BWMinHeat_59_FD_153524 | JGI IMG/M metagenome (GOLD analysis project Ga0207081, IMG submission 153524) | Enriched cells from forest soil in Barre Woods Harvard Forest LTER site, Petersham, Massachusetts, United States -... | ecosystem: Environmental > Terrestrial > Soil > Temperate forest >... | reverse complement strand
CTTGCGCACTAACGAAATCGTGCTGGCAGCGTGGTCATTGCAGTCGATCCACTCGAATCCTCTGGGATCGGTGTCGAGTTCATGCAGCGCTGGCTCATGGGCATAAAGCCGGTTCAACTGTTCTACCCAGTCCTGCAATCCACGGTGAAAGGCAAACTGCAACAGTGGCCATTCCAGACCGCCGTCATGCGCCCACTCGCGTCCTTGCCCGAACTCGTCTCCCATGAACAGCAGCTTCTTGCCCGGCTGCGCAAACATGTAGCCGAACAGCAGTCGCAGGTTGGCAAACTTCTGCCATTCGTCCCCCGCCATTTTCTGGATGAGCGATCCCTTGCCGTGGACAACTTCATCGTGGGAGAGGGGGAGGACGAAATTTTCCGTGAAGCCGTACAGCATGCGGAAGGTGAGCTGATTGTGATGGTATTTCCGGTGGATGGGATCGTTGGCGAAATACTTCAGGGTGTCGTGCATCCAACCCATATCCCACTTCAAACCGAAGCCCAGACCGCCAAGATAGATGGGCCGGGAAACCATGGGCCATGCCGTCGATTCTTCGGCGAAGGTCTGAATGCCGGGATATTCCTTATAAGCCTCCTGATTGAACTGGCGCAGGAAGTCGATGGCCTCAAGATTTTCCCGTCCGCCATACTGGTTGGGAAGCCACTCGCCCTCCTTGCGCGAGTAATCCAGGTAAAGCATGGAAGCCACCGCGTCCACCCGCAGCCCGTCGGCGTGATACTTATCCAGCCAGAACATGGCGCTCGAAAGCAGAAAGCTTCGCACCTCATTGCGCCCGTAATTGAAAATGAGCGTCTTCCAATCCGGATGGAACCCCTGGCGGGAATCCGAGTGCTCGAACAAATGCGTGCCATCAAAGTAGGCCAAGCCGTGAGCGTCAGAAGGAAAGTGCGATGGCACCCAGTCCAGAATCACGCCAATTCCATGTTGATGCAGATAGTCCACCAGATACATGAAATCCTGCGGCGTCCCATAGCGCGCGGTGGGGGCGAAATACCCGGTGGTCTGATATCCCCAGGAGCCGTAGAACGGGTGCTCCATCACGGGCAGCAGTTCGACGTGCGTGAAATGCAGGCGTTGAACGTAGTCGGCGAGGCGAGGCGCCATTTCGCGATACGAGAGCGGACGATTATGTTCTTCCGGAAACCGCATCCATGAACCCAGATGGACTTCATAGATGGAAATCGGTGCGTGCAGGGAATTCTTGCCCTGCCGGTTCTGCATCCAGTCATGATCAGCCCACTGGTATTCGAGATCCCATACTACGGAAGCGGTGCGCGGCGGTTTCTCATGCCACAATCCGAATGGGTCCGCTTTATCGACCACGTGTCCGTGATGCCGCGAAACAATGTGAAACTTATAAACCGAGCCCTTGTCGACTCCCGGAATGAATCCCTCCCAGATGCCAGAACTCCCACAGGCCCGCAGCGGATGCGAACGGGGGTCCCACCCGTTGAAGCTGCCAATCACAGTCACCTCGCGCGCATTCGGCGCCCACACACTGAAGCACGTGCCGGACTCGCCGCCGACCGAGGTTCGATGAGCCCCCAGCTTTTCATAGGCGCGATAGTTGCGGCCTTCGTTGAACAAATAAAGATCCTGCTCCGTCAGAAGGCTGGCCTCAGAGCGCGAACCAACGGCCGACATTGTAGTGGGCTTGCTCATTAGGGAAACTGTTGTCCGCTGATAGTGTACCGGATTTGTCCTCTGCGACCTCAGCGGCATTTCTCCGCGTACTCTGCGATTTAAGATTTTCCCCGCCGCACAAGGCAATCTCCCAAAATACCCCGCATGCTAGACTTTCAAGCACGGCTCCTGGTCTCCTCACGAGCCGCCACGCTCAATGCCCGCTCTGCGCGTCATCGTTCTTTGGCACCAGCATCAGCCTTTTTACAAAGATCTGGTCACGGGTGAATACCGTCTACCCTGGGTTCGCCTGCACGCTCTCAAAGATTATTACGGCATGGTCAAACTGCTAGATGAATTTCCCAACGTCCACCAGACTTTCAACCTCGTACCCTCGCTGATCCTGCAAATTCAGGACTACGCGGCGGGGACGGCGCACGATCCGTTCCTGAAGGTCGCGGCCAAGCCGGCGAAAGATCTAACCCCGAACGAACGCCGCTTCGCCCTGCAATACTTGTTTCAGGCGAACCCGGTGAACATGATCGCCCGCTATCCCCGCTACCACGAGCTATGGGAGCGATTTCGCGGCGCCGGTGATTCTCCCGAACGGGCCGAGAAATACTTTCAGCCGCAAGACTTCACCGATCTGCAAGTGCTCTCCCAGATCGCATGGTTCGACGAGTTCTTCCTCGACGACCCGGATGTGGCCGCGCTGATTAAGAAGGGTCGTGGATTCTCGCTCGAAGATCAGAGCTTCGTAGTCACTCGCCAGCAGGCCTTACTGGGCGAGGTACTTCCCGCACATGCTGCCGCCGCGCAGCAGGGGAGAATCGAAATCTCGACTTCGCCCTTCTATCATCCCATCTTGCCGCTGGTCTGCGACACCAACATGGGTGCCGTTTCGACGCCCGGACTGCCTCTGCCGGCGAACCGGTTTCTCCATCCAGAAGATGCGCGCGAGCAACTCCGCCGCGGGCTCGACCTGCACCAGCAAACCTTCGGGGTTCGGCCAGTCGGCGTGTGGCCTTCCGAGGGCAGCGTCTCAGAAGAGGTGTTGACCATTGCACAGAGCCTGGGAGTGAAGTGGATGGCCACCGATGAAGGCGTTCTGGGCCGGAGCCTGGGGATCAACTTTGCGCGCGACGGCGAAGGCCAGCTTCCCTCACAGAGCGCAGAAAAACTTTACACCATCTATCGCTACGAAAGCGGCTCAACCGAGATGCACCTGATCTTCCGCGACCACACCATCTCGGACTTGGTCGGATTCGTGTACTCCGGAATGCCCGCGCAGGACGCGGCCAGTCATCTCATTCACAACATTAAGCAGGCGGCGCAACCGATTCTCAGTCAAGGACGAGACGCCGTGGTTTCAATCATCCTCGATGGCGAAAATGCCTGGGAATACTATCCCCGGTCAGGCCGCGAATTCCTGCGCTGCTTCTGTGACGCTTTGCAGCGCGAATCCGGAGTCGAAGCCGTCACGGTATCCGAGGCCATCGCCCGCCACCACGATTTCGGCAAGCTCACGTCCCTGGTTCCCGGCTCCTGGATCAACGCCAACTTCAACGTCTGGATCGGCGCGCCCGAGGATAACCGCTCCTGGGACTATCTCTACCACGCCCGTAACTTCTACGCCCAGGCCGCACCGCGGGCAAATGACGCGCAACGCAAACTGGCGTTCGAGGAATTACTCATCGCCGAAGGCAGCGATTGGAACTGGTGGTATGGCCCTGAGCATCATTCGGCCAACGATCGCGACTTCGACGAACTTTACCGCAAACATCTCTCCAACGTGTATCAAGCGCTGGGCGCAGTCCCGCCCGACTATCTTGCCCAGCCCATAAGCGGTGGCGGGATCAGGCCCGAGTTCACGCCTCAGACTCACTACATCCACCCTCACATCACCGGCGAAGTCGTGCGCTATTTCGAATGGATGGGCGCCGCGGTCTACACCGCGGATCACCGCGCCGGCGCCATGCACGGCAAACAGTTTCTGGTGGACTCCGTCCATGCCGGAATCGATGAGAGTAACCTCTACGGCCGGCTGGACTTCGCCGGCAAGCCTCCCGAGATGGATTTCGACTTGGTGGTCAATGTTGAATCCTGGGCAGCGGAGGCGCAGCGGCCCCGGCGCACTTTGCGCCTGGACGTGCAGGTCGAAGCCGGGGCGCCGCCATCCTGGAAGGTGAGTTCCGTCGATGAGGAAAATCCCTTGGCGACTTCCGAGGGTTCCTCCGAAGAAGTGAGGATCGCGCTGTTGCGAAACTTCGAGTTCAAACTCCCGCTTGCCTGGCTGCTGGCAACGCCAGTGACCCCGCCGGTCGGCAATGCTGCCGGAAAAGCGACCGCTCTGACCACCACCCTGCTGCGCCTGCGCTTCAGCCTTTGGCAGAACCGTCTGCCCGTCGATGCCCTCCCGCTCGAGGGCTGGATCGAGCTACGCCTTTTGAGCGAGCCCGACTTGATGGCGCTGGCGTTTTAGGCACAATCCAGATTAGCCTTTCCTTTCACCTCGATAACAGGCACCATTGCATTCAGACGTCCTGGTTGGGAAAGGAGACCAAGCCATGACCGAGCCGGAGCGAAGGAAACATCCGCGCATTAAGGCAGCGCTTCAGATTGAATTCAAACCGGAGGGCGCAGCCGTCGCCAGCCGCGCCGATACTGCCGATCTTAGCCTCAGTGGATGCTACGTGGAGATGAGCTTTACGCTGGCCGTCGGGACCAAGCTCGATCTTGTGCTCTGGGTCGAGGATCAGCGGCTGCCTGCGAAGGGAGTTGTCGTAACCCATCACCCGCAATTCGGAAACGGTATCGAGTTCGTGGAAATATCTCAGGAGGACCAGGCCAAGCTGGCGCGTTTTCTGAAAAGCTGTGAGACCACAGAAGAAAAGCCGGAAGCAAGCGCCTCCGGCTAATTGAGAACTGGGAACTGACAACCAAGAACTGATTTCCTACTGCCCGCCAATTGCCGCAGTCATCTCCAGCGGACGACTCAATTCCATCACCAGCTCAGTACCCGCAGGCAGCATCGCCGAATTTCTCTTGCCCAGCCAGTGAGCCACAGTCGCAGTAGCGCCGACTGCCCCGCCGATCAAAACGCCCTTGCCGCCGCCGATCAGTCCACCCACCAGCATCCCGCCGCCCGTACCCATGCCGATTTCGATCACGTCCTTGCCCTCGTGTCCCTTGCCCTTGAATTGCCCTTCATCGTTGACATCGGTCCCGTTACGCAGGCTGGTATCCACCAAAGTAGCGTTGAGCATGTAGCGCTCGCCGTTCGGCAAGACCACGGTCTCGGGGAAGATGGCAATCGTCGGCTTGCCCGCAATCCGGCGCGGCTCGCTGACTTTGGTGACCCGTCCCTGCACGCTGGCGCCCACGGGAATGACAGGTTTTCCCTCGAGCACCACCGCTTCCGTGACTCTGCCGGAAAAGGGATCCCCAGTTTTACTGGAAAAAGTCGTTAGCGCATTTTCCAGTTTCACTTTCACCGTCGTACCCGCGGGCAGTGAGATATTGTTCTGCGCCACCGCAGACACAGCCAGCAACACCACGCTCAGCAATACAAGTTTCTTCATTTCGCCTCCTGAGTGGATCCAACTTTTGTCAGACTCACCTTGCGGTTCTCGATTAGTTCAAATTCGGCAATCGTCAGGTGGCGACCGACAATTTCCTGACCACCGCCATAACCGGCTCCATCGGCGCGCGATCCGTCTGGCTGTCGCCTTTGTAGATCGAACGCACCATTCCCGTACCGTCGATGACCAGCGTCGCTGGATAGGCGATGTTGATCGCGTCCGTCCCCAATCGGTGATACAGACCGTAAGCCTTGGTCGCCGTGCGGTCTTCGTCCAGCAAAAACGGAAACGACACGGGATGATTCTCCAGAAACGTCACCGGCTTGAACATCCCGTCGCGTTTCTCGGCCGCGATGTACACTAACTGCGCCCCAGCCCCTTCGATTTCACTTTTCATTGGCTCCAACTGAGCCATGCGTTTTACGCAGTTCGGTCACCAGGTGCCGCGCAGAAATTCCAAAATCACCGACCCGTGAGCCCGCAAACCAGCCAGCGAGAATTCCCCATCCCGGTTCGCAGCCGATAAAGAGAACTCCGGCGCGCGCGACCCGATTCCCAAAGTTTCCGTGAGGTTCTTCACTTGAAACCGACTCTAAGGCAGGTCAGACAGCAGAACAAGAGCGGAAGCGATAAGCGAACCAGCGGAGGCACGGGTTTGCTGGTGTGGCGCTGGCGCCCCGCCTGAGAACGCCTGCCCAAGGGAAATTCTCATTAACCATGAATCTGAGATGCAGACCCTTTGTGCACCTTCGTGTCCTTTGTGGTTAATGAAGTTTAGAAGTTGGAACCACAAAGGACACAAAGGTACACAAGGGAAGCATGAAAACGGTCGCCGCTGAGTCACAGGTCGTCAGTCACCGAGTCGGATCACGCCGGTGATTTATAATCGCCGTCGCTGAACCAAAAAGGACGCAATCATGCCAATCACGAACATTATCGATACCCACGCCCGTGAAGTGCTCGATTCACGCGGTAATCCGACGGTTGAAGCGGAGGTAATTCTTGGCGATGGTTCTCACGGCCGGGCGATCGTGCCCAGCGGAGCCTCCACGGGCGAGCACGAAGCCGTCGAACTGCGCGATGGCGACAAGAAACGCTATCTTGGCAAAGGCGTGCTCCATGCTGTGAAGAATGTTAACGGAGAAATCGCGGAAGCGCTGGCCGACGTTGATGCCGCCGACCAACGGAGTCTTGACCAGAAGATGATTGAACTCGACGGCACCAAGAACAAGGGACGCCTGGGTGCGAATGCCATTCTGGCGGTCTCCATGGCTGCGGCCCGTGCCGCCGCGTCATCGTTTGCGTTGCCGCTTTATCGCTACCTGGGTGGCCCCGCCAACACGCTGCCCGTGCCCATGATGAATATCCTCAACGGCGGCGCCCACGCCGACAACAACGTCGACTTCCAGGAATTCATGGTCATGCCCGTCGGCGCCGAGTCCTTCTCCGAGGCCCTGCGCTGGGGCGTCGAAGTCTTCCACACTCTGAAAGGCGTTCTCAAGAAGCGCGGCTACAACACCGCCGTAGGCGACGAAGGCGGATTCGCCCCTTCGGTAAAATCAAATGTCGAAGCCATCGAGGTCGTCCTCGAAGCCATCCAGCAAGCCGGCTACAAGCCCGGAGACGAAATCGCAATCGCCCTAGATCCCGCCGCCAGCGAGCTCTACAAAGACGGCAAGTACATTTTCAAGAAGTCCGACAAGTCGGCCAAGAGTTCCGAAGAAATGGTCCGCTACTGGGCCAAGTGGGCCAACGACTATCCAATCGTCTCACTCGAAGATGGCCTAGCCGAAGATGACTGGGAAGGATGGGCATTACTAACCAAAGAACTAGGCAGCAAAATTCAGCTAGTAGGCGACGATCTCTTCGTGACCAACGTCGAACGCCTGCAAGAGGGAATCGACAAGCACGTCGCCAATTCCATTCTGATCAAAGTCAACCAGATCGGCACAGTCAGCGAGACTCTCGACGCCATCGACCTCGCCCGCCGCAACGCCTACACCTCAGTAATCTCGCACCGCTCCGGCGAAAGCGAAGACACCTTCATCGCCGACCTGGCCGTGGCCACAGGAGCAGGCCAAATCAAAACTGGCTCCGCCTCGCGCACGGATCGCATCGCAAAATACAACCAGTTGCTGCGCATAGAAGAAGAGCTTGGCGGCGCGGCGAGATTCCTAGGATTGAAGGCGCTAAATTACGAAGGCTAGCCTCGAGTAACGGCCTTGACTTAGTCCATGACTTAGCTATAATAACCTCATGGAAGTCAATATCCACGAGGCCAAGACCCACCTCTCTCGCCTGCTCGAACGCGTCGCCATGGGCGAGGAGGTCATCATCGCCAAGGCCGGAAAGCCGGTGGCAAAGCTCGTTCCGGTAGCCACAAAAGCTCGGAAGTTTAAGCTTGGCTCGGCGAAAGGAGAGTTCGTTGTTCCCGACGACTTCAACGATCCTCTGCCAAAGGAAATCGAGGATCTCTTCTATAAATGAAAGTCCTCCTCGACACGCACACGTTCCTCTGGGGGATCACTCAAGAATCTAGGCTGTCTGAGAGAGTGCGCTTGCTGCTGCCTTCGGCACAAACCTGGTTCAGCATAGCCAGCGTGTGGGAAATCCTAACCAAAGTACAGATCGGCAAACTCTCCCTGCCACGTCCAACCGGACCGTTTGTCACTTCGCGCCTGGCTTTCAACGGAGTCCAGGTCCTGCCCGTCACGTTGGAACACGTGCTGCGGATCGAGAGCCTCGAGCTTTACCACCGCGACCCCTTCGACCGGATTTTGATCGCGCAAAGTATCGAAGAAAAACTTCCGCTGGTTACTGCCGATCCGCAGTTTGAGCGTTATCCTATCGAGTTAATCTGGTAGTTTGTTGGGGGAGAAGCCTGATGAAAAATCCAGCTTGTTACTTTGCAGTTATCCTTGTCTTACTCTCAGCGGCCTTCGCGCAACAACCCGCGCCCTCGCCCGGCGACGCCCCCGCCGCGAAGGAAGACATCCAGCACCTCTTCGACGTCATGCAGATTCATCAGCAAACGCGTCAGATGATGGACGCCATGATGAAACAACAGAGCGCCATGATCCACGAGACGCTGAAAAAACGCTACCCGCAAACCTCCACGGACAAAATCGCGCGCGCCGACCGCCTGATCGCAGACACCGTGAAAGACATGCCCATGGACGCCATGCTCGACGACATGATCCCCATCTACCAGAGGCACTTCTCAAAAACTGATATCGACGCCATGACCACGTTCTACGCCTCCCCGACGGGCCAAAAGATGATGCAGGAGATGCCGGCCCTGACCTCCGAGGCCATGCAGGCCTCCTACGCCCGCATGCAAAAACAAATGGACGACACGCTGAAACGGGCCGAGCAAATCGTAAAAGAAGATCAGGAGAAACCGAAAACCGCGCCCGCGGCTCCGCCAACGCAGCAAAAGAATTAATATTGTCGTGTTTGGTGCGAAAGAACGCGTTGAGTTCAGATCCGTGTTCATCCGTGTGAATCCGTGGCAGGTTTCCGGTTCAGCAGAAGCCAAAAGCCAGGAGCTAGCAGCTAAATGCGTCCTAAACCACTCGTCCTCATCATCCTCGACGGCTGGGGCTACCGAGCCGAGACTAAAGCCAATGCCATTGCGCTCGCCCGAAAGCCCACCTACGACCGCCTTCTGCGCGACTATCCCAACACCTTGATTCATACCAGCGGCCCCTTCGTCGGCCTGCCCGACGGTCAAATGGGCAACAGCGAAGTGGGCCACCTTAACATCGGCGCCGGACGCATCGTCCACATGGACAGCACGCGCATCGAGTTGATGATCCAGAACGGCGAGTTCTTCTCCAACCCAACTCTGCTCGCCGCGGTGAAAAACGCACGCACCGGCGGACGCCGTCTGCACCTGTTCGGCTTGCTCTCCGACGGCGGCGTGCATTCCTACCAGACCCATCTCTACGCGCTTCTCCGCCTCGCAAAACAGAATAGCGTCGACCGCGTCTTCGTCCACGCCTTCATGGATGGCAGAGACACATTGCCCACCAACGGAGCCGGCTATCTGGAACAGCTCCAGCAGAAGATGCGCGAGTACAACACCGGCAAGATCGCCACAGTCAACGGCCGCTACTACGCCATGGACCGCGACCGGCGCTGGGAGCGCATTGCCAAAGCGTTCAACGCCATGGTCCACGGCAACGGCGAAGCAGGGAAGTGCGCCGACGCGATACAGGGAGTAAAAGAGTCCTACAACAAAGGAGTCACGGACGAGTTCGTCGTTCCCTTCGTCTGTGTCGATAACAAAGGCGAACCCCTCGCCACCATCCGTGACGACGATTCCTGCATCTGCTTCAATTTCCGCGCCGACCGCGTCCGCCAGATCACCCGCGCCCTCGCTCGCAACAGCGGCCTGAACGAAAAGGCCGGACGCGATCTCCCCGGCGCCGACGATCTCGACGCCGCCATTCCCCGCGACCGCGTCCCCAGGAATCTGCACTACGTCTGCATGACCCGATATGACAAACAGTTCAGCCTGCCCGTCGTCATCCCGCCGGAATCGATGAACAACATTCTGGCCAACGTGATGGCCCAGATGAATCTCCGCAACCTGCGCGTCGCCGAAACCGAAAAGTACGCCCATGTTACCTACTTCTTTAACGGAGGCGTGGAGCAACCGTTCCCGGGCGAAGATCGCGTGCTGGTGCCATCGCCGAAGGTCGCTACCTACGATCTGAAACCTGAGATGAGCGCCGCCGGTATTGCCGATGCCGTGGTCAAGGCGATCGCAGACGGCACCTTCGATGTGGTGATCGTAAATTTCGCCAACGCCGACATGGTCGGCCACTCCGGCAAGATCGGGCCTACAGTGAAAGCTGTAGAAACCGTTGATGCCTGCCTGGGCCGCATCGAGCCCGCCCTGCGCGCGAAGGGCGCAGCCATGCTCATCACCGCCGACCACGGCAACGCCGAAATGATGATTGATCCCGTAACCGGCGGCCCACACACTGCGCACACCACCAATCCTGTCCCCTTCATCGTCGTCGCGGAAAACAGCGGCCAGTTCAGCCTGAAGCCGGGAGGCTCGCTGCGCGACATTTCTCCCACAATGTTAGGCATCCTGGCAATCGACCAACCCAAAGAGATGACCGGGCAGGATCTGCGGGTGGTGCGCAACACTTAACCCTAAGGCCCACCCGAGGAGTGCAAAACCTTTCATCTTGACCGCCACCGCGACCGAGCCGATAATTAGCCGCCTCAGCCGCCGCGCAATTCTCTGTCACTCTTGCGCGGTGATGCCCCGGTCTGCGCCCACAGATGAACTCGCGCAAACTTGGTTTGAGGGCGTTCAGCATCGGGAAGTCGGGGAACACATCAAATTTGATTCCCCGGCGGGAGAATATCCCCTCGCAGTTGGTTCCTGTCGCGGTTTCGTGCTGACAGCAGGAAGAAGTCACATCAATTTTTCTCTAGGAGGAGAAACCAGTGAAACGGTCCATTCTTGGTGTATTGCTAGTTCTAACCTTCGTCGCCGTGGGTATCGCGGCGGCTCCACCTTTGAAGATCACCTTTTCAGACGTCCACGCCAAAAGCACAGCGTTAGAGACCGACACTTACGGGGTCAACAACGCGGGCGCCATCGCCGGAGACTATGTGGACTCCAACAGCGTTCAGCACGGTATGATTCTAGCCGGGAAAAAGCTGACTACCATTAACAATAAGGCCTGTGCAGCGATTGCAGGCTTTGGTGGAATCTCGTTCTACGGCGTTAATACGAAGGGCGCGGCAGCCGGCTGGTGCACCAGCGTCAAGACCGGCCTGGACATCGCGTTCGTTTACTCTGGAGGAAAGTTCAAGCCGGTCAATTTCCCCAAATCCAGCGGAACCCAGGCTACTGGGATCAATGACAAGGGAGAAGTTGTGGGCCTGTACTTGGACTCCACCGGCGCTTCGCATGGCTTTTCAAAAATCGGTGCAAAGTACACGAGCATCGACGTGAAAGGTGACACCAACACGGCAGCTTGGGGAGTCAACAATGCTGGCCAGATAACCGTATACGCCACGAATGCTGCCGGCGCTTTCGATTCTTTCCTGTTAACCGGGAAAAAATTGAAGAAGATCGACAATCCCAATGCAGGCAAAGCCTCAGGCCAGGGCACCATCGTCCACGCTCCCAACAATAAGGGCGACATCGACGGCACCTACTACGATGGTAGCGGCAACGAAAAAGGCTGGCTGCGACACGCCGGCAAATACTACGATGTCGTGGATCCGGGCGGCATTACTCGCGCCGACGGTCTCAATGACAAGCTTGAAATGGTAGGACGCTATGGGTCCGGGATGTTCGGCGGCACTGGTTTCAAGGCGACCGTCAAGTAATGCCTCTACACCTCGCCGCTTCAAGCTCGTCAATCGAGCTTGGGGCGGCCAGGTCTTCAAGAGTCTACGTTACAACGAGTAGTATCCCACCAGTTGCTGTAAGCTCCTGAGCCCAGTTTCTCCCTTCTTTGCGCTCCCCACCCATGCAACCGTCATCCGCCGGTAAACTAGAGCACGTTCGAGAATGATTCTTGGAAAGGGCGCGCCTGAACAGTGCTGAAAAACTCGATCTTGGGTGGCGCAGCGCTTCCAGCACTGCCATAAAGCCTTCTTTTCTGTGAGGGGTTCAGCCCCTGAGGTCGGTATGCGAGTTTTTCTGCAAACTGTTCAGGCGCGCCGCACGATACCAGGAGAAAATGGGCTTTAGCCCCTGAGGGAATAACCCACCTTTCTGAAACGGGTTTATGAAACAAACTATAGTAAGCGATCGACACCGCATGAGGTACTTGTGAAGGATCCATCCGGATCCGAAGACCGAGGTTATAACCACCTCTATAAGCACTTTGATTCGGCGCTGATGCGGCAGCTCCGGCTGGAAGCCTATGGCAAAGACATCGGCCAACACTCGTGGGTAACTGCTGCGGAGCTCGAAGACGACATTCCTCGACTTGCACTGACGCGCTCCAGCCGTTTTCTCGATCTGGGCTGCGGTCCCGGCGGACCCCTGACCTTCATCGCAGGCCAGGTCGGGTGTCATAGCACTGGCACTGACCTGAGCGCGGAAGCAATCGCCGCTGCACGCGCTCGCGCCGCTTCACTTGAACTTGATCGCCAGATCGCGCTCCATCAAACCGACTTGAATGAGACCTTACCCTTCGCCAGCGGATCCTTCGACGCGGTAATACCTTGGACGTGATTCTTCACCTTCGCGACCGACTGAAAATTTTCCGCGAAGTGGCGCGAGTTCTGGTTCCCGGAGGAAGATTCCTGTTTACCGATGCCGGAGTAATTACAGGCCCTGTTTCTGATCAGGAAGTTCAGCTCAGATCGGTTTACGGATGCACGCAATTCGTTCCCCCGGGCTTCAACGAAAGCGCGCTCGAACTTGCCGGATTCCGCCTAATCGAACGCCAGGACCGAACTGCCAGTCTGTTGAAGAACGCCTCCGGACGCCGGGAAGCAAGGCTCGCCCATCGAGCCGAACTCGAGCCACTCGAGGGCAGTACTGATTTTGAGCGCCACCAGCTGTACCTCGAAACCGTAATCGCGCTTTCTCAAAGAGGCTCTCTGTCAAGAATCATGTATCTAGCGGAATCCCGCGCAGCGTAGGCCAAGGAGAATGACCTCGATATCGGACTTGACGGAAGTTGGCATCCGAGCCCGTCGGCGAGTTGCCCTGCGTCTGCTGCCTTTTGTTTTTCTCGTCTACGTCGTGAACTACATCGACCGGGTCAACGTCTCCTTTGCCAACCTCCGGATGAGCGCCGATCTGGGCTTCAGCGACCGCGTCTACGGCCTCGGCGTCGGCCTCTTCTACGTCAGCTATGTCTTGTTTGAAATACCAGGCGCCATCGTCGTCGAACGCTGGAGTGCCAGCAAATGGATTGCACGCATCATGATCTCGTGGGGTCTGGTGACGATTCTGACAAGCATAGTGCACACCGCGGGACAGTTCTACATGGCTCGTTTCTTCCTGGGACTCGCCGAGGCCAGCTTCTTCCCCGGAATGATCGTGTACCTGACCCACTGGTTCCGCCTGCGCGAGCGCAGCCGCGCCATCGCCTGCTTGTACGCCGGGCTTCCCGCCGCCTCGTTGGTCGGCTCTCCCTTGGCGGGCTGGCTGCTGGGAGTTCATTGGTGGTCGCTGGCCGGATGGCGCTGGCTCTTTATTCTCGAGGGCATTCCGGCTATCGTCCTCGGCATCGTCACCATCTTTTATCTGACCGACCGGCCTTCCCAGGCGCGCTGGCTGCCGGAGGATGAGCGCGACTGGCTGGTCAGCCAGTTGCAAGCAGAATTACAAGCCAAGAAAAAGATTCGAGACTACACCATCCTCGAAGCCTTCTGCGATCGAAGAATTCTGTGGTTGATTGCAGCCTGGTTCTTCGCCCTTTCGGGCGCTCTCGGCAGCATTTACTGGATACCCACTTTCGTGAAGCGCCTTTCGGGACTCTCTGATCGGACGGTGACTTCAATGCTTCTGATTCCAGCGGTCATGGGTATTGCCGGAATGCTCATCAACGGCTGGCACTCCGACAAGACCGCCGAGCGCCAGTGGCACACCGCGATTCCGCTCCTGGCCGCAGGCGTGATGTTCGCACTCTTGATCCCCGCCCGTCACCATGCCCCGTTGGCGATCATGTGCCTGCTGTTGGGCAGCGGATTCTTATATGCCTTTTATCCAGTTTTCTGGTCGATGCCTACCGTGCTGCTGAGCGAATCGGCCGCCGCCGCCACCTTCGGCCTCATCAATTCGATCGGACAACTGGGCGGATTTGCCGGACCCTACGGAATCGGTTTCCTCAACGATCGAACCCACTCCCTGAGCGCCAGCTTCGGATTCATCGCCCTGCTCTACATCGCCGCGGCAAGCCTGACTGCCATCCTCAAAATCCGCGACCCCCTGGCAACTCAAAGAAAACCGTAGCGCCGCCATCCCGGCGGCCCTGCCCACCGACCTACCTGACATTCTGCGAAGTGACCACAACTTTCTTCCGCGCCGTCACCAGCTCCGGCCGCTCATCTCCCACCGCCACCTGCGTCAACTTCTGAAAGTAGCGATTGGCCGCGCTCGCATTCCCCGCCGCATCCGCCGCGTTAGCCGCGCCAAAGAGCGCATTGAACCGGTTAGGAGAAATCTTGAGCACCGCCTCGTACTCAGCCAGCGAGTCCTGCGCATGATTCTCCTTGAGCAGCAACTCCGCCAGCATCTCCCTCGCCGGCGTGACCGCGCCCGGCGTGACCGCATTCTTATCCATGCTCTCTTCCAGGTCGGCGGCCGAACGCATAGTAGCAATCGCGTCCGCTGTTCTGCCACCCTTTTCCGCGATCCAACCAGCGACTTCCCGCCGCTGCACCTCGACCTGATTCGACCAGTAAACGTTGTTTTCCTTGGCCACCACGTCGCGCAGAGAAGCCAGCGTCTGCTCCGCCTGAGCCGCCCGCTCCACATTCCCCAAACGCGCACTGCCCACGCCAATCGCCATCCAGGTAATCCCTTGTGTCCAGTCAACCGCCTCGTGCCTGACCCGCAGTTCGCTCGCCTCTTGCCAGTTGCCCAGCTCCATCGCATAGCGCGCCGGAATCGCCGCCGCCGCATAATCATTAGTCAGCGTCAATCCGCTCACCGCAGGCAGCGAGTTCATCTCGCCGAGCACGGCCTTGGCCTGCTTCACCCGCCCGCTCTGCAGAAACGCATACTCGAGATAATCCATGGCGTGCAACCGCTGATCGCGAGCCTCCCCGTTCTTCGAGGTGCTCTCCGCCTCCGCCGCTAATTGCGCGGACTTGGTGTTTGACGCAATCGACTCGTCCCATGAGCCCACGCGGGTAAAGATATGAGAAGGCATGTGATTAGCGTGCGCCGACGCCGGCGCGATCTTCGCATACATCCGCGCCGCGCCCAGGCCCTGTTCCGCCAACACCGGATTGTCGTAGCAATGAATAATGTAATGCGCCACGCCAGGATGGTTCGGCTGCTTGGCGAAAATCGGCTCCAGAATCTCGCCACACTTGCGCTGGTTGGCATAGGTTTTGTCCGTCTTCGGAGCCGTAATGGCCAGCGTCAGCGCGTGAAAAATCGCCGCCTCACTGTCCTCCGGATAAGCCGCCTGCACCGCTCCCATCTTCTGCTCGAAGGCTTGCGCGTGCGCATACTTATCCTTGCCATCCTCGCGATAAATCTCCGCCAGCGCCTCGATGTAAGCTTTCTCCCGAGCCGTCGTCTCCGCATTCGCACCAGCCACTGCCTGCGCGTTATGCAGAGCCACCCGCCCCGCCGCCAGGTCTCCGTTATCCCACAACCCGTGATAGTGCGACATCGCCACACCCCACGACGCCATGGCGCACTTCGGGTCCTGAACCGAAATGTCCACAAAAGCCTGCCGCGCCTGTTCATACTGGAACGAGTGCAGCAGCGCCACCCCGCGGTTGAAACTCACGCCCACCGCCTTCGCGCAAGACGTAGCAAAGTGAACCGAACCTACTTCCGCTTCGGTAAGCTTGTGATGATGTCCCTCATCGCACCACGCGGGAGACAACGAAACAACCAGGCCGAAAACCGCACCCATCAGCATTCGCATAACCCACCTCCAAGCAGTTTCGGGCAATTTTATATCACGAAACCCCAGACGTCTCGTCCGGGAAGCCGAGCAATGCGAGGGCAGGAGCACGCACCGCCTGAGACACGCCGGACCCGGTCACCAACTCTTCCCGACCTCCCTCTCACCGCCCGCCCGCCGTCTGCTTAGCCAGATAATCATTAATCGCCGTGCCCCACTCTTTCCCATTCTCTCGATCCGCATTGCCCGCGTCCCGCACATGTTCGTTAGCCTCGGGCGTCAACGCCGTCCGCTCATACGCAACATTCACCTTAGTGTTCGCCGGGTCGAGCTCCGCAAAGCGAACATCGATAAGCACGACCATCGCCTCGGGAATAAAGTAAACGTACTGGAAGTGCCGCGCCTCCACGTCGAAAGAAGTGTTGATCCAGTAAGCCTGACGATGGCCGTGGCGGATGGTAAACACCGCGCCCTGGGTGTCCTGCGCCGGCTGCGGATACAGGAACCGCGGATCCCAATGCCCATCCGACCATCCCCGCTCCCCCTCCGGCCCAAACAAAGGCGCCGCCACCCGGTAAGGAGCGTGCACCGTGAACTCGAACTCATTACGAACGTGCGCCACCGGACCACCGGAATCAGCCCGGTAGTGATGACGGTAAAGAAATGCCAGCACTCCCAGCGCTCCCGCCACCAGCACAATCAACATCGCGGTCTTCATCGCCTTCGCTCCTTTAATTGATGGCTATCGGACGCCTTCAAGCTCATCCCGTAAATCTTCTTGAACTGCTCGATCTCCTTCAGCGTCTCCGCGGAAAAAGGCGCCTTGCCCTCAAACGCGTGCAGCACCACTCCTTCCAACAGATCGCCCAGAGACATGTCTTTCAATTCGGCCACCGCCTTCAGCACTTTCAACATCCGTTTTTCAAGCCGTACCCCGGTCTGTACGCGCTCAACCTCGACGAACGACGCCGGCCCCTTCTCGTGTTTCATGGTACGATACTACCATGGTACATAGGTAAAGTAAATCCTGGAAGCGGTCCATACATGTCGTTCGCGGGGCCGCCCCTCATGCCGATCGAACCGCAACCCATGCGGGCTTCAGGATATTGACATTTCCGCTGCGATGTTTTTGTTTCAGGAGTAAAATCCCAGGTAACCGGGCGCTGTCCAAAGGTTTCCGGATTTGCAGTCACCAGAAATTCGGACAACTTCCCCCAGCGCCCGGACTTTCGCTCCTGAGGGACGCCAGCCCGTTAAATCTCACCCTCCCCTGAAATGAGGGTGGCCCATCTTTCCGCGTTCTTTGCGGAAAGGTGGGAAACGAGAGTCTCGATCAGCGCCCGACAGTAACTTCTGAAACAGGATGAGACCGAACGCGGGTCCTGAGTTTCAGTTTCGAATCGAAGGGTGAAACAGCCCCTTGCCTATCCGCAATCGTGATTCCTCGCTCCCAACCGCCACCACGCCTCACGATACTTTTCGTACCGCCCGCCGCCTCCGGGATAAAACCGCAAGCACTTTCGCGGAGCAAACGCTTTCACCGGAATCAAATACCACAAATCCAGCGGCACAATATAGACCGCCAGAAAGTCGATCTCATCCGCCGTATAAGCCGCCGTGCAGCCCCGCGCCGTGATCGAGAACCGCCGCTCCCCCACATACCGCGTCGACTTCACCTGCACCCGCAACAACCGCTTTCCCCACCCCACCACCAGGTCATAGCGCTCGCTGTCACCCCAGGGCTTCAACACCGTCAACCCCAGGCTCGTTGCCTTGTTCAAGAAAGCCGCTTCCGCCTGCTCGCCCAGCCGCTTGCGAGTTTCCGCCGCCGCCCAAATGTCCCCTACCCAATCCTCACCCCGCAATTCCAGATTCACTCCATCACCCACCTTTCCCCGGACCAACAACAAAAGACCAGCAACAAAAAAGGGTCCGGCCGAAGCCGCACCCAAGATTGCCCTCAAGTTATAAAGCCTAACTTTAATTATATCACAACCAACCAAATCACCGATGGTCTAAACAAATTGTCATCCTGAAGAAGCGGAGTCGCGCAAAGCGCGACTCCCAACCGAGGATCTCTGCACCAGCTCCGCAAATCAATGTAGGCGCGAGCGTCCTCGCTCGTGCAGCACCGCAAAGCTTGTCATCCCGAGCGCAGTCGAGGGACCTTGCGTTTCCCGGGACACCCGCCCAACTAAATTTCACCGTCACGAAACCCCCGGGTGCCCCATCTTTCCGCGTTCTCTGCGGAAAGGTGGGAAACGAAAATCTCGGCAAGCGCCCGGCATTCACTTCCGCAAATAAGATGAGGCCAGGCGCCTCTCGACATTGAAGTGCCCACCCTTGAAAGAGCCAAGGGTGGGGCAGCCTCAGTCGTTTCGCGTCTCACGTTTCAGATCGGGAGGCTGGGCCAGCCCCCTACACCCTGGGGGATTTCGCGAATCGGGTCGCGGCAGAGCGGCGCGTCTTTTGCGTCAAGGCCAGTAGAAGTGTCGCCATTTGACAAAACCTTTCAGCTCTTATCGCGACCGGCTGGGCCCCGGCGTCAGTAAGTCGCTTTGAAGCCTTGGTAGGGACCGTTGATCTTCGTCTGGTACGCTCCCACGATGACGCGACGGTCATTGATTCCCCCGCCGTAGGTTTGTACGCTCTTAGGGTGGTCAAACTTGTAGTACTTGCCGCTATGGAGAAGTGCACCGTGCGAGAGATTATTGGAATCGAACCATTAATAGATAATGTCGCCAGCCGTGTTGAGGCCCGAGGCATACGACCCTACTGCGCCCGGTACGTTAATTGTTCTGTAAGTCTTGCCATTGTAGAAAGACGATTCCACGGCACCCTTTGAATCCACCCAAAACAAGACGCTGTCGCCCTTGTTGTTGATGCCCGTTGCCCAGGTGTGTACTGCGCCGGGCGGGTCCAAAGTCGCGTACGTCTTACCCTTTAAGAGGAATCCATGAAACTGGAACGAGTCCCACCAGGAACCGACGATCTCTCCACTGTCGTTTATTCCCAAAGCATATGAGGCTGTAGCACCGGTAGGGCCGGGGATATCCGTAAATTTGCGGTTCTTGTACAGGAACCCCTCTTCATCGCCGTTGGGGAAATTCGTGTAGGAGCCGACAACCGCTAGGGCGCGATTGACGCTGTTGCCGTAGGTGCTTGTGCCGTTCGGGTCATCAAACTTTATCAGCTTCTTGCCATTGAGGATATAGCCATGCGAAACCCCGGTCTTGTCGTAGTATTCCCCGACGATCACACCGGAGTTGTTGACTCCGAGAGGAAACGTCTGGATTGCCCCCGGCACGTTGACCGTTGTGAACTTGAAGGTTAGTGGCGGCGCGTCCGCCGCAGTAACCGTAGCCACAAGCGCCAACACGAATCCCAGCACGCACATTACTAGTTTGCCGGCTTTCATCTCTTTCACCTCAAGTATGATCTCACGACGAGTTGGTCATCAACGATTCGCGTGGCCGTTCGCTGCGCGCTTCTGTCGCGCGGTTTCCAGGAAGGTTGGGGGAACGTCCCGTCTGTCCCCAGCCCCCCTCGCAACATCTCTCTGAATGTCGTCATGACCTAGCTCCGCGCCTTCAAACGAAAAGCCCCGCTCTCGGGGGCTTCTGCAGATCGTTCTTACTAGACGCTGTCCGCCATCTCCAGCATAGCAGAGAGCGCGATTTACTTCGCGTTAACCGATGCCTTGGGCGCAGGCGCGCCATGCAGTAATCCTTCCGTGCTCAAGTCTTCGTCTAGGTCGGTCCAGTGAATCCCGTAGCCGCCGCCAGCGATCTTCCAGTTCTTGCGTTGAGCAGGCGTAGCATTGAGCAGCCGGGGATACCACACCAGCGGCACAGCGATAACGCGGCCATCTCGCAGACTCACGCTGAGCGTATCGTCCGTGGACTGCACGTTCAGCACACGCTCATCTGCCGCCGACGCCGAAAAACTCATTCCATGCCTCCAGTGATCTTCAATATACCCGATCACAACTTGTCTGGGCTCCCGCTTATCCCTAGCGCCCCGCAGCAGATTTCGCTAAACTCATACCATGGCAAACGGTTCCGCCGACGAGAAACAACACGCGCACGAACTGATCGACCGCATGGCTCCCGGCCAGGTCTCCGCCGTGGTTGGTCTCTTGGAGATCATGCTGGACCCGCTCGCCCGCACCCTTGCCGCCGCTCCCTATGATGATGAGCCGGTCAGCCAGGAAGAAGCGCGCGAGGTCGAAGCATCCAAGGCATCGATCGCCCGTGGCGAAGGCATCCCCCACGAAAAGGTTATCGCCGAATTCGGCCTCAGTTCCGAAGACTTCGAGCGCATGGGCCGCACCCCGCCCAAACCTGGCTCGGATCAGTAAGGTATGTCGAAGAAGATTGTTTGGAGCGACCGCGCCAAGGTCAACCTCCGCGCCATCGAGCAGGCCACGGCCTTGCGCATTCTCCACGCTCTCGCCCGCGTCCTCGCCACCGGCGAAGGCGACGTAAAGCGGCTTCATGACATCGAACCGCCAGAGTTCCGTCTGCGTGTCGGTGACTACCGCGTCCGCTTCCGTGACTTCGGCGATTCCATTGAAATTCTCTCCGTAAAACACCGCCGGGAAGCGTATCGCTGAACGGAATGTGCCGGGGCCGTCAAGGCGCGTCAGAAGTGTCCGCGCACCGCCGAGTTTTGCTCGGCCTGGAAGGGTCAAAGACCCGTTCCTACACAGGCGGTGCCACTTCAAACAGAAAGCCCCGCTCTCGCGAGCGGGGCCTTTGATCTAGCTAAAAGCTAGGAGCTAAAAGCTAGAAGCTGCTCTTAGTACATCCCTTCCATCCCACCGCCATGTCCGCCGCCGCCCATCGGAGCACCCTTCTTCTCCTCAGGGATTTCGCAGACCAGGGCTTCCGTGGTCAGCATCAAGGACGCAATCGAACCCGCGTTCTGCAGCGCGGTGCGCACGACCTTGGTCGGATCGAGCACGCCCGCCTTGACCAGATCTTCGTACTCGCCGGTCAGGGCGTTGTAGCCGTAGTTCTGGTCCTTCGAGTCGTTGACTTTGCCCAGAACGATTGCGCCTTCTTCGCCGGCGTTCTCGGCGATCTGGCGCAACGGTTCCTGCAGGGCGCGCTTCACGATGTTGAGACCAATCTGCTCATCGCCCTCGAGTTTCAGCTTGTCGAGTGCGCTGACGCAGCGGCTCAGAGCCACTCCGCCGCCGGGGACAATGCCTTCCTCGACTGCGGCGCGGGTTGCGTGCATGGCGTCTTCGACGCGAGCCTTCTTCTCTTTCATTTCGGTCTCGGTCGCGGCGCCAACTTTGATCACTGCCACGCCACCAACCAGCTTCGCCAACCGCTCC
>Ga0207081_1062_pt1 | contig 21457 bp, 21 predicted proteins | sample Alteio_BWMinHeat_59_FD_153524 | JGI IMG/M metagenome (GOLD analysis project Ga0207081, IMG submission 153524) | Enriched cells from forest soil in Barre Woods Harvard Forest LTER site, Petersham, Massachusetts, United States -... | ecosystem: Environmental > Terrestrial > Soil > Temperate forest >... | reverse complement strand
GATCAGGGCCATCATAGGATCTATGGTAATAGTCATTGGCCTGAACCTGCTGCTGGATAATAAAAAAAATAAGCGGAAGGAGAAGAATGTATACGACTGGGAAAACGAATAGGTTTTAGCAGAATGGCAAATACTGGCCTGCAACTTTAGCTAACCACTCCTAAAAAAGTATCATAAATAAATAAAACTTATCATATACAGAATGATATGTTTCTCCAACCTTTTAAAATAACATGCAAGCACATTTTTCGTTCATGTAGGAAGGAGATAAAAGCAAATGGGGATTAATATTGTTATGAAAAAAATCGTATTTTTGATAAGAGTAAAGGCTTTATCAAGATGAATTATACTATTGAGTTAGAACGTGAAACAGACGGGCGCTGGATTGCCGATGTAATTAATTTACCTGGTGTAATGGCTTATGGAAGTACACGTGAAGAAGCGATTTCAAAAGCGCAAGCCCTTGCGCTACGGGTAGAGGCAGATAAGCTTGAAAACGGCGAGCGCTCTTTTTTTGAAACCGGTATTGTTTTCAAAGCCGCATGAGCAATTGGCCATCTGCAAAAGCAAAACGGGTCTTTGCCGCATTGATGAGAACGGGCTGGATAATCAAAAGACAGAGCGGGTCGCACCGCACCCTGTCAAAACCAGGTTGTCCTGACTATACTTTTGCATTTCACGACAACGAAGAAATTGGCCCAAAAATGCTCTCCCGTATTTCTAAGTTCACGGGCTTAAAGCCAGAAGACTTATGAATTTTCGATATGTATTTCTCTAATCCACTAGCTACCTAAATTCACATCAAAAAAACTATTAAATAAATAAAGCCTATCTTTGCGCCATAACGCGTGTTTCCAACCTTTTAAAACAGCTTGTAACCACACCTTTCCGCCCGGCAATTCCGGGAATTGGTACAAGGCAGTTAACCTGACTGAAGACAGGCAGGTTTTTTAAACAATTAAAATTAACGAATGACATTTAATGAGTTGAACCTCATAGCGCCGATATTACAGGCGCTGGAGACAGAGGGGTATAAACAACCTACCCCCATCCAGGAACAGGCCATACCTATAGTACTGGCCCAAAAAGACCTGCTGGGCTGCGCCCAGACAGGCACCGGCAAAACAGCGGCGTTTGCCATACCTATATTGCAATTGCTGAACGCCAGCCACGCTGAGCGTGTGCATAAGCACATAAAGGTGCTGATTCTGACCCCTACACGTGAGCTGGCCATACAGATTGGCGAAAGCTTTGCCGCCTACGGCCGCAACCTGCGCCTGAAGCATACCGTTGTATTCGGCGGGGTGACGCAGGGATCGCAGGTGCAAGCACTGCAAAGAGGCGTGGACATACTGATAGCCACGCCCGGCCGCCTGCTGGACCTGATGAACCAGGGCTATATAAACCTGAAGGACATCAGCATTTTCGTACTGGATGAGGCCGACCGTATGCTGGATATGGGTTTCATACATGATGTAAAAAGGGTGGTTTCAAAACTGCCGCTGAAAAGGCAGACCCTTTTCTTCAGCGCCACTATGCCGCCGGAAATACAGAAGCTCGCAAACACCATACTGGTAAAACCTGAAATGGTAGCGGTAACTCCGCCAGCCACTACTGCGGAGCTTGTAGAACAGTCCGTTTACTTCGTAGATAAAAAAGATAAGCGCCAACTGCTCAATCATGTACTGCAGGACCCTGCCCTGACAATGGCGCTGGTCTTCACCCGCACCAAACACGGCGCCGACAAGGTGGTAAAAGACCTGCAAAAGGCAGATATTAAAGCAGAAGCGATACACGGCAATAAAAGCCAGAATGCCCGCCAGCGGGCGCTGAGCAATTTTAAAGAAGGCAAGATACGGGTGCTGGTAGCCACGGATATTGCCGCAAGAGGCATAGACGTTGACCTGCTGAGCCACGTGATCAATTACGAAATACCGGAAGTGCCGGAAACGTATGTGCACCGTATTGGCCGTACAGGCCGCGCAGGGGCAAGTGGTATAGCTATGTCGTTTTGCGATGATGAGGAAATGCAGGACTGGCGCAATATATTGAAACTTATAGGCCAGAAAATTCGCGTAGTAGAAGGCCACCCCTACCCTATGGCCCAAAGCGGCCAGGTGCAGATAAACCTGCCAAGGAATAAAGAGGTAGTGCACAGGCCTAACGCGGTTGCTGGTTTCAACTCAGCCAATAATAATAACAGGCGAAGGTTTAGCGGAGGCTCAGGAAGAGCAAGATAGCGCAGGAAGGATAATCCTATAATCCAAAGAATCATAGTTCAGACATATTTTAAAATACAAATGGCGGCCCTCAAAGTCGCCATTTGTATTTCATAGTGAAAGAGATTATTTTGTAGTAGTAGTTTCTACCTTCTTTACGTGTTTTACCTTCTTGCCGTTATGCTCCTTGTTTTTGCTAAATGTGTTATGCACTTTTTGCGGCACAGAGGAGGTGGGTTTTACGGTTTTTTCGTCCTTAACAACGGTAGTTTTAGTGTTTTGCGCAGTAGCTGCCAATGCTGTAGCTGCGATGAATGTTAGTGAAAATAGTAATTTTTTCATGTCTCGTGTAGTTTTGATTTGTTAGTTGCCTAAAATAATCATGCCATGTTGCTTAAGAGGTTAATTGGGTAAAATGTTAAAAAGGTAAAAAGTATACCAATTAACCATTTAACCAATTAACCAATTAACCATTTAACCTATTAGCCATTTAACTTTTTAAGCTATTTTTACGCTATGCGAATGCATGAGATAAAAACAGAAGCAGATAAGCAGGCCTTTCTACAGGTAGCTATAGATATATACAGGAACGACCCCAACTGGATACGGCCATTAGACAAGGATATCGAGGAGGTTTTTGACAAGGAGAAGAACAAATTTTTCAAGCGGGGGGAATGTTCCCGCTGGATACTGATGGACGACGACGGCCGCCCGATAGGCCGCATAGCCGCTTTTGTAAACCGGCAATATAAACAGGAGCAACCAACCGGCGGCATAGGCTTTTTTGAATGTGTGAATGTGCAGGAACGGGCAAACTATATGTTCGACTATTGCAGGCAATGGCTGGAAGACAAAGGCATGGAGGCTATGGACGGCCCCATAAACTTTGGCGAGCGGGATAAGTGGTGGGGCCTTGTGGTGGAAGGGTTTTACTCGCCGTTGTACGGAATGAATTACAACCCGCCATACTACAAGCAGCTTTTTGAAACCTATGGTTTTAATATCTACTACAACCAGGTCTGCTTTGGGATGAAGGTAAAAGAGCAACTCGATGAACGCTTTTATCAGCGCCACGACAAAATAGCCGCAGATCCCGACTACCGGGCTGTAATGATAAAAAAGAACCAGTTAGAGAAGTTCGCCAGGGACTTCACCTATGTCTATAACAAGGCATGGGCAGGGCATGGTGGCGGAAAATCGCTGGAAGAAAAGCAAGTGCTCAAAATGTTCAAAACCATGAAACCCGTGATGGATGAGCACATTACATGGTTTGTATACTGCAAAGACGAGCCGGTTGCTGTGTGGGTAAACCTCCCAGACCTGAACCAGTATTTCAAACACATGAACGGTAAGTTTGGGCTGGTCGAAAAGCTCAGGTTTCTATATCTGAAAAAATTTGGGAAGTGCAGCCGTTTTGTGGGGCTTGTATTTGGCGTGATACCGGAATTCCAGGGGAAGGGGGTTGACGCCTTTATGATCATTGAAGGGGCCAAAGTGATACAGCCTATGGCCCGCTACGACGATTATGAAATGCAGTGGATAGGCGACTTCAACCCAAAAATGATCAACATAGCCGAAAGCACCGGAGCCCAACGCAGCCGAACATTATGCACCTACCGATATTTGTTCGACAGGAATAAGGAATTTAAACGGCATGTAATGCTGTAGGAATTGGGAGTTTGGAATTTGGCCCTTTGAACTTTGAGGTTTCTTGGAATTTGGATTCTGGAATTTGAAAATTGGCTATTTTATCTCCACCCTTTCCCCATAATAACCGGCCTGCTTATTTAAAACCAGGTCCAGCGCCATCCTCACCCTGGCCAGCTTTTCGCGGAAGGTAGGGTCCCAGAACGAGCCCCCGTCCGCTGCATTAAAAGCTATGGCATGAACGCGCTTATGATTGGCTATGAACAGGGCCCTCCGGTTATGGAAAGACTGTGAAATTATCGTTATATTGTCTTCCCCGTATATGTCCCTGCAACGGAGTATGCTGTCCAGTGTGCGGTACCCCGCATTATCCATGTATATTTTATTGGCGGGTATGCCACGGGCTATCAGGTCCTGCTTCATTAATACAGGTTCGTTATAAAATGCCACGCTGTCCCCGCTTACTATCACGAAATCTATCTTTCCGGCCATATACAGGGCCACCGCCGCATCAATCCGGTTTTGATAGTACGGGTTTATCATATGCCTTGCCTTATCCTGGTACTTGGCAGTTCCTAACAGCAGGCCCACTTTGTTTTTTGGAATAGTATTTACGTCACCGTAAAGCTGTTTTTCAGTAGCACGGTTTACCCAATAATTGATACCCGCTATACTAGCAAAAAGGATAAAAACTATGACTGCAAACGTATAGCGCAAAAAGCGTGTGAACATATACCGCTATAAAAGAAATGCTAATATAGCGTTACTTTCTGTCTTTTTAAAACAGTGCGCCTCTTATGACGATAAAAACCTTATTCCCGCTTTATGATTTTAACAACCAATCACATATCTTTGCACACTTCAAATTTTAAACAATACATATAGATGATGACTCTTTTTTACCTCGTACCTGCATTCGGTATTCTGGCTTTGTTGTACACATTTTTTAAGAGCGCCTGGGTTACTAAGCAGGATGCAGGTAACGAACGGATGCAGGAAATTGCAAAATACATCGCCGAAGGCGCTATGGCGTTTCTGAAAGCCGAATATAAAGTACTGGGGTATTTCGTAGTTATTGCCGCATTATTACTCGCGGTTATGGGTTATAGCAGCTCTAACTGGCTCATAGCCGTGGCATTTGTCATTGGTGCATTTTTTAGTGCCTTAGCAGGTTTTATAGGTATGCGTATTGCTACAAAAGCCAATGTGCGTACAGCACATGCCGCCCGGTCCAGTTTAAGCAAGGCGCTGGCGGTTTCATTTGGCGGCGGTTCGGTAATGGGGCTTGGTGTTGCGGGGCTTGCAGTACTTGGCTTAGGAGGCTTGTTTATCGTTTTACTAATGCGTTTCGCACCGGAGGTATTTCATTTAGCGCCTGGTGTTATTTATGGGGCTGACAACGATATGGCTTTTCATGTAAAATTAGCTATCGAAGTGCTGACCGGCTTTTCGCTGGGCGCAGAGAGCATCGCCCTTTTTGCGCGCGTAGGCGGTGGTATTTATACCAAAGCCGCTGACGTGGGCGCCGACCTGGTTGGTAAGGTAGAAGCTGGCATCCCTGAGGACGACCCCCGCAACCCGGCAACCATCGCCGATAACGTGGGTGATAATGTAGGCGATGTGGCCGGCATGGGCGCCGACTTGTTTGGTTCTTATGTGGCAACCGTTCTGGCAACGATGGTTTTAGGGCAGGAAACTATTTCGAATGACCAATTTAACGGCTTTGCGCCCATACTGCTGCCGATGCTTATCGCTGGCACAGGCATCTTATTGTCAATAATCGGAACATTATTTGTGCGCATCTCTGAAAGTGCCGGATTGAGCACCAAGGCGGTACAAAATGCACTGAATATGGGTAACTGGGGTTCTATAATACTTACTGCTATTGCTTCTTACTTCCTTGTTACCTACCTGTTGCCGGATACTATGACGCTCAGGGATATTCCATTTACCCGGAACGGCGTTATAGGCGCTATTATGGTAGGTCTGGCTGTAGGAACCCTGATGAGCATGATCACGGAATACTATACTGCTATGGGCAAACGCCCGGTTTTGAGCATTATCCGTCAGTCATCAACCGGGAGCGCTACTAATATTATTGGCGGCCTCGCTGTCGGCATGGAGAGCACTTTTCTGCCTATTTTGGTGCTGGCAGGCGGCATTTATGGCGCCCATGCCTGTGCCGGCCTGTATGGTGTGGCAATAGCCGCAGCAGGCATGATGGCTACTACGGCCATGCAGCTTGCCATTGATGCTTTCGGCCCCATCGCCGACAACGCAGGCGGTATTGCCGAAATGAGCGAACTGCCCAAGGAAGTGCGTGAAAAAACAGATATACTTGATGCTGTGGGCAACACCACAGCAGCTACCGGCAAGGGATTTGCAATAGCTTCTGCTGCCCTTACCTCACTGGCTTTGTTTGCTGCTTATGTTGGTGTGGTTGAAAAAAACGGCTACGATCTGCATAATGCCATCAACATATATCATGCTGATGTTCTTTCGGGGTTGTTTGTGGGCGCCATGATACCCTTTATTTTCTCCTCGCTTGCTATCCGCGCGGTAGGAGAAGCTGCAATGGCGATGGTGGAAGAGGTTCGCCGCCAGTTCCGCACCATTCCGGGAATTATGGAAGGCACCGGCAAGCCGGAGTACGATAAGTGCGTGGCTATATCCACCAATGCATCTTTGAAGAAAATGGTGCTTCCGGGAGCTATTACTATTATTTCTCCGCTATTGATAGGCTTTATCTTAGGCCCTGAAGTATTGGGCGGTTTCCTTGCAGGCGCTACCGTTAGCGGTGTGCTCATGGGTATGTTCCAGAACAATGCCGGCGGCGCATGGGACAATGCCAAAAAATCATTTGAAAAAGGCGTGGAAATAAATGGCGAGATCCACTACAAGAAATCAGAACCGCACAAAGCATCCGTAACCGGCGATACCGTTGGTGATCCCTTCAAAGATACTTCCGGCCCATCCATGAACATCCTTATCAAATTAATGTCCATTGTGGCGCTGGTTATTGCGCCCACTATTGCAAACCTGCATAGCAAGGACGCCGGACATACTACCGCTGCCGCTCCCATGAAAACGGAGATAAGGGGTGCAGTGAGTATGCCGGCTGCACCTGCAAGCCAAAATTAGAGATAAAGAACAAACAAAAATATTGATACCTTAAACGCAAAAGTTTGGGGTATTTTTTTGTCTTGCATAGTCTTTACAAGGTTAAAAATAAATGCTTCAAAACCTGGGCAATAAGTGTAAAAAACCACCTTTTACTCTTTTTTTTTGTATATTTGATTAGTGAAAAAAAGCAAAGATATTCAGCTTGATTTTGAAATTGGTTGAATTATGAACATAAAAAAGCTCGACGAAAAAGACGTGATATTTATAGATCAGCCATGGACTGATGAAGATCGAATGCAATTCAGCGCATTTCTAAAAAAAAGAAAAATTAAAACAGAAATAAAGCAGCAGTTCATTAGAAAGCGTCGTGCAGGCAGCACAAAAAAAACAGCTTAGTCAAGGTTATAGTGAGTGCATTCCTATTGCACCTGCAAGCCAGAATTAGATAAGGTAACATAACTGCTTATAAAACAATCAGATAACTCATTTACATATTTTGTGTTACCATTGCTTATTTATGCCCACGGTTACTTTAAATTTAGTTACCAGGGTTAGATCAAAAACCGGTTCAGGATTGCCATTTTCTCTTAATTCTTCCTTTGCGCGCTGTATGCCGTAGTTGAACCTGTTTACATACTTCAGTATTTTCATTGCTTCGGCTAAAACTATATTCCGGTAATCACTCGCGAAAGGAAAATTTTGTGCATTCACATCTCCGTACAACCCGCCCGGATTAATGATTTCAATTCGGTTTGAAAATTCATAAATATATACCGGCGCATTCGATTCATAATTCCTGTGCATTACCGCATTCATAATTAATTCCCTCAAAGCCCATTATGAATAATTCCTCGTTACCTTTTCCTGGAAAGAGTCTGTTCTTACAGGCCTCTCTCTCTTTAATAATGTTTATTTTAATGAAGTCATCTATAAGGCTCAGGTCAGTTATTAGCGGCCCCGAAAATTTCTTTTCAAAATCAACATTACTGGTCATTCCCTCACCGCTAAATTTTACATACTGAAGGTCAGATTCAAGATCATTCATTAAAGCTCTTACTTCATCCAACGACAGCATATACTATTTACCTTGTTTTAAACCCCGGAATAGCTCCTTAATAATAACTACAATAATAATCAATTAATACACTAAAAAATATAAAACCCAACGCTAAATCGTTCGGGGTATTTTGTTACTGCAAAAATATAATTACGCTTAAATTATTATTTGATAAAACTAATAATTAATTTAGTATAAATTATCCCGGTGAAAAAGCCCTTCATTCTTTTCTTCATTGTATTTGCATGTTCGTTTCAGGCATGGGGGCAGACTATAACAACTATAGCGGGGAATGGCGCTTATGGAAACGCTGGCGATGGCGGCACTGCTATCGCTGCTGTAATATCCCCATGGAGTCTTGCAATCGACACTGGTTCTAATTTATATATTAGTTGCTCAGGAATATGGGTGCGAAAAATAAATACATTGGGTTATATCTCTACTGTTATCGGAAATACTTCTCCGTTAGCTGGTGGTTATACTGGAGATGGAGGCCCGGCAACAGCTTCAGAATCCAGATTAATTATGAATATAGCAAGTGATAAAAACGGCAATTTGTACACTGTGGATGAGAGTAACAATGTTGTCAGAAAAGTAAGCACAAGTGGCATTATCACTACGATTGCAGGTAATGGATTTGGAGCTGGTATTTATGCAGCCGGAGGCTTCAGCGGCGATGGTGGACCTGCTACAGATGCAGAATTACGTAATCCCACTGGAGTGGCCGTTGATGATTTGGGGAATGTATATATTGGCGATGACGGTAATGGTAGAATTAGAAAAGTTGACAATTTCGGTATAATAACCACCATTGCAGGTGGCGGGTCAGTTTATGGCGGCGATGGAGGCCCGGCAACAGCCGTATTATTTGATACTCCATGGTGCATTGCAACAGACGATAGTGGTAATGTATATGCAATAGAATATTATCATAACCGGATAAGGAAAATAAGTGTATCAGGAATTATTACCACAGTTGCTGGAAATGGAACTTCAGGTTTTAGCGGTGATGGAGGACCTGCTACAGATGCAGAGTTGAACTTACCGTGGGGTATAACTGTTGATGCCAGCGAAAATATTTATATAGTTGATTTAAGCAATGAGCGAATCAGAAAGGTAAGCGCTACAGGTATTATCACCACAATTGCCGGAAATGGCATAGCTGGATACTCTGGAGATGGTGGACCTGCAACGGCGGCTGAACTATTTGGCCCAAGAAATGTAGCTGTTGACAGAAATGGAAATATTTATATTGCAGATCTAGCAAATTACAGAATAAGAAAAATTTGCCCCGGGACACCTACCGTAATGGCTATATTAGGCCATTCTACTATATGCCCTTCAACGACAATATTATTAACTGACAGCACAACTGGAGGCATTTGGAACAGTAGTGATTCAAGTATCGCAAAGGTTGATACTACTGGTGAAGTAACAGGAATAGCACTTGGAACGGCCACCATATCTTACTCAGCTTTCAATAATTGCGGCACAGCAGTAGCTACAAAAATTATCACTGTCAATCCCCCACCCTCTGCTGGTTCCATCACAGGAAGCATCACAATATGCCCAGGCACTTCCCATACCTTAATTGACGTCGCCACCGGCGGTATATGGAGCAGCAACAATCCGGCCGTTGCCACAGTTGGCAGCACAGGAATAGTTTATGGAGTAACCGGTGGCATGGATACCATAGCCTATACCGTTACCAATAGTTGCAGCACGGCTGTCGCTACAACATTAGTAACAGTCAATCCATCAACTACAGCAGGCACAATAACGGGAACACCATCGTTATGTGCGGGTTCGGTGACCACATTAGGCAATGCGGTTACCGGGGGAATTTGGAGCAGCAGCGCCACTACAATCGCCACAATTAGCAGCGGATCGGTAACGGGTGTTGCGGGTGGCGCTGCAAATATCTCTTATCTCGTCACCGGTACCTGTGGCACTACATCTGCAACTATGCATATCACGGTCAACCCATTGCCGGTTACCGGCACTATTCTCGGCCCTGCCTCATTCTGTGCACTTTCTGTTACACTCTTTACCGATGCCGCAACGGGAGGCACGTGGGGCAGCAGTTCAACAAGCCTGGCTACCATTACCGCATTTGGTTTTGCGACCGGGGTATCGGCGGGCATGGATACCATAACCTATTCTGTCACCAATACCTGCGGCACGGTATCAGCCGTTAAGCCCGTAACCATCATCCCGCTTGCCGTGGCCGGGGTCATTGCAGGGCCATCTATGGTATGCCCCGGAACAACAATTTCCTTAGGCGATACAATAACCGGCGGCACATGGAGCAGTTTTGCAACAAGTATTGCAACCATCAGTGCAGCAGGAGTAGTAACTGGCATCTCGCCGGGAGTTGATACGCTGTACTACGCTGTTACCACCGGCTGTAGCGCAACCAGCGCAAAAAAGACAATTACCGTCACCTCCCTGCCCACCGCTGGTACAATCACAGGAACTTCAGTGGTATGTGCCGGTTCATCCGTCTCGCTAAGTGACGCGGTAACCGGTGGCATTTGGAGCAGCAACAACACCGGTATAGCCGCTATTTGCAGTGCAGGCATTATAGCGGGTGTGGCAAGCGGAACAGCCAATATATCATACACGGTCAGCAATAGTTGCGGCACAGCGTTTGCCACAAGGGCCGTTACGGTATACCCATTGCCCGGTGCGGGCACAATAACAGGCTTGGACAGCGTATGTGTGGGTGCTTCCGTCTCATTAACTGACACAGCAACAGGCGGCATTTGGAGCAGCAGTCCTGCCGCCGGCATTGCAACCATAAGTGGCACGGGTATGATATATGGCATATCCGCAGGAAGGGATACTATTTCTTATTCAGTTTCCAATAGTTGCGGCGTTGCTGTAGCCTTATTTCATACAACAGTTTCTCCGCTGCCCTTTGCAGGTACCATAACCGGCGCATCAGTTGTATGTGCAGACAACACAATATTATTGAGCGACTTCGCTGCTGGAGGTATTTGGGCCATTAACGACACAACGATAGCCACAATTAGCGGTGCGGGTGTAGTCAGCGGCATGTCAGCAGGCTCAGTGATGCTGTCCTATTCTGTTACCAATAGCTGTGGCACTGCCATAGCCACGAAACCCGTTACCGTCAACCCGTTACCCGAAGCCGGAACAATTTCAGGAAACGCCGCAATATGTGAAGATTCCATCACTGCACTGATTGATGCTGTACCCGGCGGTATATGGTCCAGCAGCAACACAAGCATAGCAAGTATGGATAGTTCAGGCGTCGCTATGGGAGTGACAGCGGGTACATCCACAATTTCCTATTCTGTCTCCAATAGTTGCGGCACTTCAACTGCAACAGAAATAGTTACCGTAGTTCCCTGTACACTCGGGATAAATACGCTCGCCAATACTAACACCGACAAATTCAGCATATTCCCAAATCCGTCGCCGGGAACATTCACAATTATCTTATCCTCAGCACACAACGAAGAATTTTATTATACCATTACCGACATGATTGGTAAGCAAGTAAAACAGTCCACGGCCCAAACAAACCACCCAACGGAAATAAAACTAAATGTACCACCTGGTATATATTTTATTACCGTATCCATACACACTGGTAAAATGCAGGCAAAGCTTGTTGTCGAATAGATTTCTTTAATCTGAACATGATTGAAGCATCCGCTTGGTTCCAATATGTGGAACAGTATTCCGCTTCCGAAAAAGCTAACGTCCAGTATCTCACCTCCGGAAATCATTAATCATATACAATTTATTAACATAATATATAAAAAAATTATTTTGACATCATGCTTTATGCATAAAATTTATCGTAATAACACAGCACTCTCCACAAAAAACAGGGCGACTGTGCTGTGTGTTTTATATCTAGACCCATTACTAAAATTTTATTAATAATAAAACCGAATATATATAATTACGTCCGTTTGGTATTTTTTTCGGCAAGGATGAGCTTGTGCTGACGAAATCCCGGGTAGAGCACAATTAACCCATTAACCTTTTAACCCATTAACCTTTTAACCTATTAACCATTTAACCTTTTAACCTTTTAACCTATTAACCTATTAACCCATTAACCTATTAACCCATTAACCTTTTAACCTTTAACCTTTAACCTTTTAACCTTTTAACCCATTAACCTTTCAACCTTTTAACCTTTAACCTATTAACCCATTAACCTATTAACCCATTAACCTATTAACCTATTAACCTATTAACCCATTAACCATTTAACCTATTAACCCATTAACCTATTAACTTTACCAAACCATGAACACCCCCATAAACAACCTCACCCTGAGGGCACTAAGCAGCGCTGATGCCAAACCGCTATTTGACCTCATAGACCGTAACAGGGCCCACTTAGCCGACTATTTCCCCCAGACATCCGCTAATATAACCACCCAGGAGGCTTGCGCGGTTTACCTCTCTAAAAAGATGGCCGAAGCAGCCGAAAGAGACTGTTTCTGCTTTGTTTTGGAGGATGATAGTGGAAAGCTGCAAGGTTACATCACCATAAAAAATATTGACTGGACAATACCAAAATGCGAGCTCGCCTACTTTATAGATAAAGATCGCCAGGGACAGGGAATTATGTCGAAGGCACTATCAGCAGCAGTGGCTCACTGCTTTAACGAATTGCACATGAATAAAATCTATTTAATTACTTCCACAGATAATCACCCCAGCAGAAAAATAGCCGAGAAGACCGGCTTTGAAGTCGAAGGAATTCTGAGAAGTAATTTTAAGATCGCCTCAGGAGCGCTGGTAGATATGGTATACTATGGCATTTTACGAAAAACTATTTAAATATACTTGTCTTTGCAAACAAGAAGCACCACTTGGGAACAGTGCCAGTCTGCCTTGACAAGCGATTTTTCTTGCGTAAAACAAAAACGCTTAAATTTGTAAAAAAAGGTATTATGGATCCTGTAGCAATAAAGGAAATGCGCAAAGAGGTCAAGAAATATGTTGACAAAGCCGACGGCAAAGTGGTGAAGATGCTTTACGCTATGTTGGAAGCAGAACAGGAAGACGATTGGTGGGATAAGCTACCAAAAAAAATTCAGGCAGAAATAGACGAAGCCCTTACCGACCTCGACAAAGGCAATGGAATACCACATGAAACTGTCATGAAAAAATATAGTAAATGGTTCACAAAATAACATGGTCATCGCTTGCCATAAAAACTTACGTAAACAATGTTGAATATCTAAAAAAAGAGTGGACAGAACAGGAAGTGATAAACTTTATGGTTGCTGTTCAGCGTAAACTTTTCTCGCTCTCATTACAACCTCGCTCAGGTATTATTACAAATAAACGCAGGAATATAAGGAAAACCATAGTAAACAAACGTATTGTGCTTATATATAGGCACAAACCTCAAAAGAATGAAATAGAATTAGTGCGTTTTTATAATACTTACCAGCGGCCTTTAGATTAAAGTCCACTTTTTAGATTAACCTTTTCTGACATTAATAGCCATTTTATAATTATATTTATCAAATCCTGCTAAAGTTTTATAAAGGTTAGTAAATTTGCCAACTTTTATAATAATATGGCTGGAATAGCAATCATCGGGTACGGATACTGGGGCCCTAATCTTTTACGGAATTTCTCAGCGGTAGCCGGTGCTAAAGTGGAATGGATTATAGACCTGAGGGCAGAAAGATTGGAATTAATCAATAAACAATATCCCAATGTTCGCACAAGCGCAAACATTGATGATGCGTTAAATGATCCGGCTGTTACAGCGGTGGTAGTGGCTACCCCGGTACAATATCACTACGCCCTTGCCAAAAAAGCTCTTGAAAAAAACAAGCATGTTCTTATAGAAAAACCAATGACACAATCTTCTGCCGAAGCGGAAGAACTGGTAGCCATAAGCAAAGAAAAAGGCCTGGTGCTAATGGTGGATCATACCTTTCTATATACCGGCGCGGTGCGCAAAATTAAGGGTCTGATAGATTCCGGGGAGATTGGAAATATCCAGTATTTTGACTCAACACGTATAAACCTCGGACTCTTCCAGCCTGATATTAATGTGCTGTGGGACCTGGCGCCACACGATATATCCATTTTATTCTTCCTGATCAACGATCGGCCGGTAAGTGTCAGCGCCACCGGAATATCCCATACCCCGAATGGCCTGGAGAATGTAGCTTACCTGACTGTAAATTATGATACCGGGCATATCGCGCATTTTTCATGCTCCTGGTCTTCCCCGGTAAAGATCCGTAAGATACTTATTGGCGGCACAAAAAAAATGATCGTTTTTGACGATGTAGAGCCCAGTGAAAAAGTAAAAGTTTATGATACAGGCTACACAGTGAAAACGGACGAAGATAAGCGCAACCTGCTCATAGACTACCGTGCCGGTGATATACATGTGCCCAAGCTGGAACAAAGGGAAGCATTGGCTGGTATGGCGTCAGATTTCATCAGTGCAATAGAAAACGGCACTACCCCGGTTTCAGACTGGCAGGTAGGTCTGGAAGTCGTTAGAGTACTGGAAGCCGCGCAGGAATCAATAAAAAATAAAGGAAAAGAAGTACAAATCAAATTTCAATAAATCAGTCTGTCAAAAACAAAGACTTAATATGTCACAAATACATTGCCTGGACCTTAAAAGACAACACCAATCCATTAAAGGAGAAATATTTGAAGCTTTTGAAAAGGTATATGAGAACACAGCCTTTTCAGGAGGCCCTTTCGTTGAGAAATTTGAAAAAGAATTTGCCGCATTTTGCGATACAAAACAGGCCATAGGCCTTAACAATGGCACGTCTGCCTTGCATCTTGCCATGCTTGCCTTAGGAATCGGTGCAGGCGATGAGGTAATAATACCTGCAAATACTTTCATCGCTACAGCATGGGGCGTATCCCATGCCGGGGCTACACCGGTTTTTGTAGATTGCGCTGCAGATACATGGCAGATAGATGCTTCCAAAATTGAGGCTAAGATCACTAAAAATACCAGGGCCATTATTGGCGTTCACCTATACGGTCAACCGTTTGATATTGATGCAGTTAAAGCTATTGCAGATAAGCATAAGCTCTTTTTGGTGGAAGATGCAGCACAGGCACAGGGCGCTTTGTATAACAACAAGCCGGTGGGAGGTTTTGCGGAAATGGCCTGCTTTAGCTTTTACCCCGGCAAGAATTTAGGGGCCTGTGGCGAGGCCGGAGGGGTAACAACAAATAATGAGGCATATGCTACCCACCTTAAAAGCCTGAGGAATCATGGCTGTATTGTAAGGTATTATCACGACGAAATAGGCTACAATATGCGGATGGGCGGGCTGGAAGGTGCATCCCTAAGTGTGAAACTTAAATACCTGGGTGAATGGAACAACAGGCGCCGGGATATTGCAAAGCAATACCAGGCAAAGATCAAAAACGCTAAAATAACCATGCAGGCACAGCCGGCATGGGCCAACAGTATTTATCATCTGTTTGTGGTAACCGTTGAAAACAAGGATGCTTTTGTAAAGCACCTGGAACAAAATGACATTATACCTGCGTTCCACTACCCTGTTCCCTGTCATTTACAAAAGGCATATGCCCACTTAGGATATAAAGAAGGTGATTTCCCAAATTCAGAATATCTTGCAAGCCATTGTGTATCACTGCCCATGTTTGCAGAGCTCACTGAGGAAGAAGTGGCCAGGGTCATTGATGTTATTAATGCTTACTAATATTTATTGCGGATGCAGACATGGTCGGTAGGGATATTGTGTTACAATGAGGTGAATACTATTGAGAAGGTTGTAATGAATACTTACCGTGTTTTGCAGCAGGCTACAAATACTTTTGAGGTAATTGTAGTTGATGACTATAGCACAGACGGATCGCGCGAAAAAGCGCTTGAACTGCAACAAAAATACCCCGAAGTAAAAGTGGTCCTGCATGAGGTAAATAAAGGCATAGGTTCCGGATTGCGGTCTGTGTACTCCAATGCAATATATGAAAACGTGACCGTCACTTCAGGCGATGGACAGTTTGATGTGGCTGAATATCTGCTTTTCCCTGAAATAGACAGGAATAATTTTATCTCTTATTACAGGAGAGAAAACACTACGTACAGTTTGTTCCGTAATATTCTCTCCTTGTTCAACAAAGAGCTCAATAAAATATTTATCGGAATTGATCTAAAAGATGTGAATTGGACAAAAGTTTATAAGAAAGCAGACGTAGATAAACTTGACCTCCAGCTTACCAGTTCATTGGTAGAGAGTGAGATTTGCGCCAAACTAATTTACCTCGGAAGAAAAGTGATAGAAGTAGAATCTAAATGCCTGCCCCGTACGTTTGGCGAAAGTAAGGGCGCGTCGTCTGCTATCGTTAAACAGGCGATAAAAGATATTTGGAAACTTATATTAATAATGAGAAAATTCAGACTTAAAAATAAAAAGCAGATCACGTAAAACCTACCTTAAAAATGAGCCAGAAAAATTCAAATATCGAGGAAATAAATGCCCTTGAAAAAATTGCCGCAGAATATGTTCAACCAGATCCGGGAAGACTGGTGGACAAAAAGAATATAGCCATGATCGCCGACCGGGTAATGTCTTGGATAAAAGGGCCCGAAGTGCTGGAAATGGGATTTGGAGATGATGAATGGACCAGCAGAATAGTACGAAAATTCGGGCATTCCAATATCATAGATGCTGCCAAAATACTGCTGGAGATCCCGAAGGAAAAATATGGCGATGCAGTAACTACTTACCATTCCCTTTTTGAAACATTTGTGCCCGATAAAAAATTCGATACGGTTATCGCTTCCTTTGTTTTAGAACATGTGGAAGATCCTGTATCCGTATTGAAAGATACGCTGGGATGGCTGAATGATGATGGAAAACTTATAGCAATAGTGTCACATGCAGACTCGCTGCATCGCAGACTGGCGGTGACGATGGGCCTCCAGGAAAAAACTTCAGACCTTGGTGGTACGGACATCAGAATGGGGCACAGGCGTGTGTACGATCTGGCTTCTTTTGAAGATGACATAAAAGCTGCCGGCTACAATATCGAAATGAAGAAAGGCTTTTTAATTAAACTGATTCCACAAAGCCTGATGGCCAATTTCAGTGATGAAATGCTAAAAGGACTTATGGAGCTTGGTGACCAGATCCCGATTGAATATACAGCTTCAATAGGTTTTGTATGTATTAAAGCTCAGGAATAATTATCTCCTCTCTTTACGATTCGCTCCTGTACTAAGTGTGGAAGGATTGATTTGAAAAGAAAATGATAACCTATTTTTTCAGCTCCAGTATTTCCATGATCTTTTTTACAGATACCATTTCCTTTATTTCATCCATTGTAAAACTAACATGATAAAAATCCTCCAGCTCCACAATCAGGTTTAGATGATTTATTGAATCCCATATTGCAAAATCATCGCGCACAGAATCAGGATGTATTTCTGTGGGAGCGTCGAATGCCTTACTGAAAATATTGTTTAGTTCATTGAGCTTTACTTCCATATTCAATTGATTTTAAAAATGTTTGTGCCGGTATATTTTTATCATTGCTCTTAAAGCGGATTTCTTTTAATAGTATGCCTTCACTGAGCAGGCTCTCAACAACATTATCGTAAAATTTATATTCTATTTTTTTACCTAAAGCCCTGCAGCTCATTAAGTAATTTTCTACAATTGCGGCTTGGTTGTCCAGTTCCACCATTATAAGGCCCACAGTGCCGTAGTCGCCATATTTATCAGAAACCTTTAAAGAGTAAATTCTGCCATTTTCAATAAATGACCGCAGTTCTTCTTCATTGTATGGGTGCTTATTAAAATTGAATTGGTTTGTTTTACCGGTCATTTGGGAGAGCCTGGGAAAATCAGCAACGTCGTTTAGCCTTATTTCTAAATTAATATTGAGGCTTTCGATAAAATCATCCAGTGATGCAAATTCCCTCTCGGTTTCCTTTCTCAGTTTTTCCAGTTCGTATTGACTGGTCTTCTCAATATCTTCTTTTAATATTTGTTTTTTACGAAAGAGAAAGCTTTGAGTAAAGGTCACGAAATTATTATAGTCAGCTGACAGATGGATACACGAAACTCCTTTTAATAATTCATTTATTGAGTTAAGTTCAAATAAATTGTCGTCAATAAAAATAAAGGAATCAACGCCTACATTCAGTTCTTTACTGATCTCTATTAAGTTACTTACCTTGTCGTCCCAATTAATTTTTTTAACGACAAAGTCTTTCCATTTGAGCGGAAAATTCTTTTTTTCAAATGCCTCTTTTACATCCTCTTCATTATTTTTAGAACATAAACAAAGTAAAAAGCCTTCTTCTTTTTTCGATTTGAGGAAAAGCTGCAGATTATAATGCAAAATACCTTCTGCATTTTTATCGCATTCAATACCGTCTATCCCATCTTCTCCCACAATACCCTTCCACAAAGTATTATCGCAGTCTAAAACAATTACCTTTTTTTCTTCAGTTGAAAGAAATTTAACCTGGCTTACAAATTCGGCGGCAATAGCCTTTATACCAAGTTTGTTATAAGGCATTTGGTAAAGATGCCCCAGGTTATAATTGTAAAAAGTATTAAGCCCAACGTTCATGCAAACGCCAATAAAATCAAAAAGAAAAACATTTGCCTGAGCAGTTAATTCTTTAAAACAGTCGTTATATGCTGTTAGCGTATCAAAATATCTTCCAAACGAAAATTTTATTGGCGCAGCATTATAAGATGCAGAAAATGCATTTGACACAATAATATTTTTAGTAACCTGTTTACTTAATCCCAAAACAGCATTACAATATGATTTTTGCCAGGCCTGTTCTTTTTGATGGTATAATTGATCAGAATGAAGAAAAATAACATCGTACCGGTCAAGGTCAATTGCTCTGATGCTTAGCAACCTTGATATGATATCTTCTTCATAATAATTATCAATATGAAACAGATCCGCAGAAAGTTGCTTTATTTCTTTAATGACAGGATCTAAAATCACATCGGACAAAAACAGTATTGAATTCATTAATTATGTATTAAAAATTCTATTACCTGGCGATTCCGGCCATAATAAAATGCAACCTTTTTATTATCAAATAATATTGCGGGAATTGGCGCCAATATTTCAACTAACCTGGAAGATGCAACTACTTCTTTCAACTCCTCTATAGAATCAACACTATAACAAAAATGATTAAAATGATTTCCATGTTTTTTAAGCGAATTCATGGTAAATGCATTATCGTTTAATGGTTGAATCAGCTCAATATAACCATCTGATTCACAATAATTTTTGTACAGTGCTAAACGGGCATTTTGAACGGTGTCAACCACATCATTTACCTTACTTTCGAAAAACATTTTTTTTTCATACTCGTCAATATTATTCACAATAAAACCAGTATGGTGCAGAGTTATCATTAACGTAATCTGTTAGCTAATCTATCAACAAATGAATAATCAAAATTACGAAATTCATCACGGGTTATTTCCTGTATCATATGCAGCATCTGTCTTGGGCCAAGCACCTCTTCACGAATATCTTTATATCCGTATTTGTAATGCTGGTTCCATACGAATTTGTTTTCTTTCATCGTTCTGCAGTACATCATATCAAGGTACATGATGTCAAACCCAAACTTTAAGACCATGTATTCTGCCTCCATTGCCTGCAAAGACCGTGTGCAAATATACCTGCCAAACTCTGCCTTATGATCTTTTACATCGTAAATAGCCACGAGCCCAACAACTTCATTAGTCTTCTTATCAATGATCTTAAAATCAATGTTGTCAAATTTTTTAGCCTTTGATACCATCCACGCCTTCTGCTCTTCTGCCGAAATTGGTTTAGTAGATGACAGAAATTTATTTATTTCCGGGTTATTCCTGAGATCGCACATTACCTGTGCGTCTTCAAGGGATACTTCCTGGAGTATTGTTGCATTTCCTGTTAGTGTAACAACCATAATCTGAGGATAAAATTTATATTTCCCCACCCTTCAAAGTTGTAATATGGCCGGGGTGATTTTCAAAAAAATAAACGGCTGCGAAGTTAATTAATTCTCCGTATGAAAAAACACATACGCAAAAAGCTACCTATAAATAACTATGTCATCTATATTTATAAAAATCTTTTTCCTATTTAATTATGTATATTTTTGTTACCTGACCTAATAACCTAACGTGAAAAAAATATTTATTTTTATTTTTTATTTTCTAAACTCACATTGTTTTGCGCAAATTGTTGCTCCAGATACTGTATGTGTAGGTATCCCGGTTGATTTTTCCACTCCTCAGTGGGCGGTAACGTATGCCTGGGATTTCAATACGGTAAGTGTTGTACAGCCTATTTCACCTGTCACGGCCTTATATTCAGGAGCTCCACTCAATACACCAGCTAATGGCATCCTGAATAGAGATAGCGGTAACTACTATTTCTTTGCAATTAATTATGGCCCCCCGGAGGAATTATTAAGGTTTGATTTCGGTAATGATATTCATAACGTTCCGGTAGTTACTAATTTAGGCAGCCTGGGCATGACGGGAACCGACCTTGACGGAGTCTATATTGTAAAAGACAGCGCTACCAACCAATGGTATGGAGTACTTGCCGACTATAGCCAATTGGGTGTATTAAGTTTTGGCACTTCTTTATCCAATACCCCTACCTGCACCATTCATACTTTCACAAGCCCGGCTATGGATTGGGCGCATCAAATAACCATTAAGAGATACAATGGAAACTGGATCGCTTTCCTTGCCAATCGCCATACAAATATTACAAGGTTTGATTTCGGGCCTTCCCTGACCGGAACGCCGGTAGCTACAGTTCTGCCAAATGTCGGCACTTTGTCGGCGCCAACAAATTTTACTTTGTACGAACAAGCCGGCAACTGGTATATGCTCATAACTGATCTGCTGGCCAATCATATTGTTCGTTACAATTTTGGCACTAATCTTTTAAATAACGCGCCTACAGGTGTTTCGCTTGGAAATCCCGGAGGGCTGTTAGACTTACCCAGATCAATTAATCTATTAAATGATTGTCAAGGCCATCTAATAGTACATGTTGGAAATGAAGCAGGAGAGCTGACCAAACTTGATTTTGGGGGTAGTATTACGAGTGCACCTACAGCCACCGATCTCGGATCAACCGGTATAAGCCATATTTCAACGTCCGTCCCATGCAGTTATGCTGATTCATTTGGTTTTATACTCATTGATGCCATTGGAAATCAACTAAAATTTTACAACCCTTTAAATTTCACAACTCCTACCTCTATTAATTACTATAATCCCAATGACACAGTTACTTTTTCGTCTATTGGCACTTATCATGTAAGCCTGTTTTGTGACATGGGGTATGGTACCGGGCCGTTTGTATATTGCAAAGACATAGTGGTAATACCCGGATC
>Ga0207081_1061_pt1 | contig 21952 bp, 21 predicted proteins | sample Alteio_BWMinHeat_59_FD_153524 | JGI IMG/M metagenome (GOLD analysis project Ga0207081, IMG submission 153524) | Enriched cells from forest soil in Barre Woods Harvard Forest LTER site, Petersham, Massachusetts, United States -... | ecosystem: Environmental > Terrestrial > Soil > Temperate forest >... | reverse complement strand
TCCGCTTGCGCTACGCAGTGTTACATCCATTGCCGGTATCAGATCTCCCGGGTTTAGTTTATCGCCGCCCTGGGCATAGGTAGCAAAGTGGGTGGTCGCCATAATGGTAAACAAGGACGCCATTGCCAATACTATAGTCTTCATAATTATTGTTTTGGTAAAAATAAGGGATTACCTCAAAGCAGCAAAGACCGAAATGTTAGCATTTTCTAAAATAGCTCCTATTTGGTTTCCAGGCTTATGTTTTCATCTCCAGTCTCATACGGCAAGTAGGTGACGATAAACTGGAACATTTCATCGGTGGCCTTCATGCTGCCATTACGGTCTCGCACTAATTGCGGCGGGCTAAAGGGGTTGTTGAGGTTTTGTTTTGTATTGTCATAAACCCCTTCTGCAATAATGGTACTGCCCTTCGGTATTTTCACCATCTTTTTGAAGGTATAAAAATATTGCCAGTTAAAATCCCACCGCGGAATGGATATGAGCCTGATGGTATCACCCGAGGGAGGCACAGCATAAGCCTTGAAGCTCTTGCCTAAGAGATGCATATGGGGGTTGATAGTAAGAATAGAAATATCGAATGGCAAGGTAAATTTGCTGTACACCTGTTTTACTGTATTGGGAAGAATAACGAGATCAGGTTGCACCGGTGCAACTCCAAGTGTGCCGAGCTGAAATTCCTGTACGGGCCGCTTTGGCTGCGCCTTCGCGAAGAAAATATTAATGTAGGAACTATCCCACAGATCTTCATTCTTTGTGAACCCATAATGCAGGTCGTTAAGTAGGAAAGCCCCTTTACGGGGAAGATTATAGCCGCCAATTCCTTCCGGGTATTTTTGGCCAACTACTCCGGGTAAATAATTGACCACTGATTTTTGTAAAACAGGGTAGGACCCGTCGTCATTAGGCAAGCCCAGTTTTTGAAATGCCTGTAATAGCGAGGACGTGTCCTCAACCATATTTACTATTCGTTCGCCGGCGAAGACATCCTTCTTTTTATCAAACGCATATTTCACCATGTCGCCATTTACATGATGCACTACATTATGGTTGCCGGGCATAAACTCGATGAGGCTGGCAAAAGTATCCGCAGGCAATTCGAAGGGCACTTTTATTAGCAGGAATTTATCGAAGCTGTTGCCTTTCAAAAAATATGGTTGCATCGGTATTCTCAGGTCAGGTGTGCCGATCTCAGAGCCAACAGGATACTTAGGCAATGCGGGCAGTTTATCCTTAGGGCCCTCCGGGGCGCCTTCGGTTGCCCATTTATCTAATATTTTTATATCGCAATCACTTAGCAATCGCTGGCCAACGAATTCTGTATAATGAGGGTCGGCAGGCCAAGGGGGCATTATTCGTTCCTTCGTAACATAGGCAGAAGCCCCGGCATTTCTGCGTGCATCCTCATAAGTAACCAATGAAAAGTGCGCACTACCACCGGGCCTGTGGCAAATGCCGCAATTGTTGTATAATATAGGCGCCACATGCTCTGTGAAAGTTACCGTATCGGGAATGGAGTCTTTATTGTTACAGGCATCGTAAAAGAAAATAGTAAGCATACAGGCAAATACGCCCACGTGCACTTGACCCTGTGAGGACATCCTTTTATCCCATATTTTCCTATAGATATTCGTCGTCATCTTCATGAGACAATTTACCAAGTAATATACTCACATTAAGCTCGTATCCCAGCAAAATTATAATGGTATTGAGCCACACCCAAACCATAAAGGCGATCAGTGTACCAATAGAGCCATATATCTTGTTATAGTTAATCAAATGGTTTACCAGGAAGAAAAAAACAGAGGTTATTAAAATGGATGTAAGAGTAGCAAATACGGAACCTGCGGAAATAAACCTGAATTTCTGTTTTAACGATGGCCCGTAAGTATAGATAATGGATATGGTAACAAAAACAAGCAATCCCAGGATGATAAAGCTACACATCTTCACCGCAAGTACACTGTGGAATATCTTATTAATAAACGGGTTCAGGTCCCGGCTTTGTGCAATAAGTATTGCCAGCCCTAAAATCACTATTCCTATCAGCACGATCGTAAGCTTTACCGCCGCCCATCGGCGTTGCATGCCGGTTCGCTCCACATACAGCGAAAGGCTTTTATCGAAACTGCGCATAAGGCCCATGATACCATTGGAGGAAAAGTACAGCACCAGGATGATACCATAAGATAATACATCATGGCGCTGCGTAGTCATAAAGTCGCTTACTACATCGCGTATGCTTGTGTAAATATTATGGTTGGGCGATAATAGTTTGATGGTGCTCAATATGGTTTGCTCTACATTTTTCAGCGGCAGGAACGGGACAAGAGAAAACAGGAACAAAAAACTGGGCGGCATCGCCATCAGGAAATTGTAAGTAACTGCCGCAGCGCGCTCCTGTAGCTTTAATGTCTTCAGTTCCCTGACAAAAAATTTACCAACCTCATACAAAGATGCGCCATTAAGCCCTGGAAGTATTACCCTATGGGCTCTCTTAAAGAGATTGCGCACAACAGGTAATTTATAGAAATTCATTTGCGGTGTAGTCATTAACGCCTTAAAAGTAGAGTCTGATGGCTGACCCGCAAAATATATGGTGTTAAAAATGCTTGTAAATACAGCTTTGGAGTAATGATAAAGATTTATTTGATTTTTTCAGGCGTGGGAAAATATTCCTGCTTAATGTTTCATATAAAGGCTAAAGAGCGTAATCATAACACCTGATAGCACCCCTACTGATCCCATCCAGAATATGAACATCCATTTAATCATTTCAGCTTTTGAATTTGCAATATCCGTTTTTAATTCTGTTCGGAGGTTAGCAATTTCTTGCCTGACATTAGCAATATCATCTTTAGTTGCTAATACCTTTAGATTTTGTTCGTTACCTTCCTGAATTTTTAGTTCAACAAAAGCTACTAAAGCCTCGGCTTCTTTTTCTCCCATTTTTTCTTTGAGGAACTGAAAGAGTTGTACGTTTGTTATAGGCAATACCATAAGTAACTTTATGTAAAAATACGGATTATTCCTAAATAGAAGAAAGATAGTAAGAGCAAGCCCCGGAACAAAGTCCCGCTTTTCAGCGGGAGAGGTTGGGGTTTTACAAATTCTTCAAAATAAAATCGGTCATTCGGGTATATAGATGATACCGGGTATTGCCGCCGGAGATGCCATGGCTTTTATCGGGATAAAACTCGCACTCAAATTGTTTGTTGGCATTAATAAGCGCAGCATTGAGCATTACGGAGTTTTGAAAGTGCACGTTATCATCGGCAGTGCCGTGTATTAATAAGAATTTTCCTTTCAGGTTACCGGCCATTTTTTCTGGCGCATTATTATCATAGCCCTCCTGGTTTTCCTGTGGAGTGCGCATATACCGTTCCGTGTAAATATTGTCGTAAAAACGCCAGTTAGTTACAGGTGCAACTGCAATTGCCGCTTTAAAAACATCATTACCTTTCAAAATGCAGGTGCTGCTCATAAATCCGCCATAACTCCAGCCCCATATACCAATGCGGTCTTTGTCCACGTATGGTAACTTCCCCAGATTTTTAGCCACGGCTATTTGGTCGTCGCTTTCAAGCTTACCAAGCTGCAGGTACGTCTTTTTCCTGAATGTTTCACCTCTGAACCCCGTTCCCGTTCCATCTGCACATACTATTATATAGCCCTTCTCAGCCAGCATCTGGTGCCAGAAAAAGTTGCCAATAGGGAAACGGCCTGCAACTTCCTGCGATCCAGGCCCGCTATATTGGTATAGCAGCACAGGGTATTTTTTACTGCTATCAAAACCCGGTGGCGTAATGATCCATGCATTAAGGTTTGCATCAACGCCTTTTATTTTCATAAAATGGATGTCGCCCAATATGTATTCCTTCATCTTTGCTTCAAGATCCTTATTGTCTTCAAGCGTCCGAATAATTTCTCCCTTTGCATTGCGCAGGTAATAGACCGGCACTTTATCGAGTTGAGAAGATTTATCAAGAAAGTAGTTATAGCCTTCACACGGTGTAATTGCATGTATGCCTTTTTCGGGAGTCAGGCATTTTTTGTTTGCACCTGTCCAACTCACTACATAAAGTTTCCGTTCAAGGGGTGATACCTCTGCGGAGGTATAGTACACCAGCTTGTGCGAAATATCTATGCCTATGAGTGCATCCACATCGTAGTTGCCCTCAGTAAGGTCAGTCAATTTCTCTTTCTTCCAATCCCAGTAATATAAGTGGGAAAAGCCGTCACACTCGCTGCTTAATACCAACGAATGGCGGTCGGGAAGAAAGGTAATTTCGTCATTTATATTTATATACCATTTGTTCTTTTCGCTATAGATAACGGTTGCCTTGCCATCTTTGGCGTTGGTAAGTAGCAGTTCCAGCTTGTTTTGCAGCCTGTTCATGCGATAGATGCACAGCTTCGAAGAGTCAGCGGTCCATTTAATGCGGGGTATATATTGATCTGTTTCCTTGCCGGTATTGGCATTTATGGTAAGCTTTTTTTGCACATCATAAATTTTGATCTGTACTATTGAATTCCTTTCGCCAGCCTTTGGGTATTTGTAGGTATATTGCTCTGGGTACAGTCCGGTGTATTTTGCAATTGTGTATTCCGGTACAAGGCTTTCATCAAAACGGTAGTAACCAAGATAGCTCCCGTCATTGGACCACTCGAATGCCCGGGAAAAGGCAAATTCTTCTTCGTAAACCCAATCACAATTGCCATTAATGATCTTGTTCTTCTGCCCATCAGTGGTAACAGGGACAACTATATCTTTTTGAAGGTCCTTATAATAGAGATTATTGTTTTTTACAAAGGCTACTTTTTGCCCATCTGGTGAAAAGGTAGCATGTAGTACTTTATCATAGTCCAGCAACTTAATGCTGCCGGAAGTTATATCATAAACATACACCCGCTGCAATACGGAATGGCGATAAATGTTCTCGCTTTCGGTTAGCAGCAACATTTTTTGCTCATCTTTGCTAAAGGAATAACCATCAATATTCAGTTCGCTGCCGCCAAATTTCTGCGCTTCATTGTCAAATAAAGTTCGCTCCTGCTTACCGGTCTCTAAGTTATACACCCGTATATAGGTATGCTTCCCGTCCCGGTCTATCTGGGTATAGTGCGTTCCGTCGCTCATGGCGTTAAACCCGGGAATATCCTTTATTTTAAATGTGTTATTCTTCCATAGGTCATCCATCGTTATTAGTTTCCCGCCCTGGGCAAAGACTATTTGTGTGGAAAGCAGGGCTAAGAAAAGCCATAAGATTGCGCGCATAGTATCATTTTAGAAATGGTAAAAATAGTACGTTGTACGCAGATTCCATCCTGCAGGAACAGGAAAGACGAGGGATATTATGGGTTATTTCATCGTAGATGTTTTAAATATTGACATGGAATTACCCTTATTGTGCCGACAGTTATCTGCTACCGGGAAGTTAATTTTTTATGATTTTTTAATGTATGTAAGAAAAAATGGGCGAATAAGAAAAAATAATACTAAATTTAGATAAATTACGTTATAAAAATCATAATAAATGGAGATAGTTAACAGTGTGTTTATGAAAAAGGTGATGTTTTTACTGTTTCCTATCGTATTTATGTTAAATACTGTGGGTTATGCTATTGATAATAATAGCGATGAGTTACTATCATTAGTGAATTTAACTGCAGCTACTGCTACGCAAAGTAAGATAGCTGCCCTGCTGGGAACGCCTATAAAGGTGGAGGAAACAAAAAAAAGAACAGTGTGGTACTATATCCATGGTAATACTAAGCTGGTCATTAGCTGGAATGTGAAAACTCTGTTGCTGGAGAAGTTTTCCTTTAACTGTGAGCCGGCAAAAAAAGGAGTCTTTGACAACCGGTTGTCAGCCAAGTTAAAATCAGGAGTTACAGATATATTGCAGGCATTGAAAATTTTAGGTACTCCAAAAGACATGACCATCAAAAAAGCTACCCAGGAAATGCACTATGCATATGAACATAATGTGTTGCGCCTGTTTTTCCGCGACCGGGTGCTGGTGGACTACTGCTTGTATTAAGCGGTAAATGACGCAAAGCGTCAAGGGGCAAAAATCAAAATGTACTGCTATAACTCCAAATAATTCCCGGGATAAACCTCGCGTTACTTTCAATAATCAATTGTAGCCTGTATGCCGCGGTCTATGAGGCCTTCCGCCTGGGGGCGCAGATCATCGAAACTTCCTTTCTTGACCCCGCATTTGCCCCTGTGATGAATGATCAGGGCGCATTGCTCCGCCTGCAAGGTTTCATGGCCGCAAATATCTACCAGCGACTCGATAACCCAATCGAAGGTATTCACGTCATCGTTCCACACGATCAGGTTATGCAGTTCCTCCTCTATAACATCAGTTTCGTCTCTTTCCAGGGTTCTCCATTGAGTGCCCGGAAGAAATTCGTTTTCACTGTTCATATCGCAAAAATAAGAAAGAAGTTTTGAATTTAAGAATAGGCTTTTACCGCCAGGCAGGCATCCAATCCCTTTAAAATTTGTATTTTTGTATTGTGATAGACAAGAATCATATATTACAGCTTATTAAAAGTACCTTGAAAGCTACAGACCCTGAAGCTAAAGTAGTCTTGTTTGGCTCTTATGCCCGTGGCGATTATAACGAGGAGTCTGATATTGACTTATTAATTCTTCTTGATAAAGAGAAAATAACCTATGAAGATGAAACAAGGATTTCCTATCCATTGTTTATGGTAGAAATTAAAACAGGGATTTCTATCAGCCCTATGATCTATTCCAAAGATTTTTGGGAAAACAAGCATAAAGTAACCCCATTTTATGAAAATGTAAATCAGGAGGGTGTTACATTATGAACAACGCTGAAAGGGCGGAATTAGTTGCTTACAAAATGTTAAGAGCAAAAGAAACACTTGCTGAAGTAGATGTACAGATAAAAAATAAATTGTTTCATACTGCAGTTAACAGGCTATACTATGCTTGTTTTTACGCGGTAAGTGCGTTGCTTATTAATGATGAAATAAAAGCGCGAAAACATGCGGGAGTAAACAAATGTTTGGACTACACTTTGTTTCGACCGGAATAATTGCGCAGGAATTAGGGGCTTTCTATACAAATATTTTTACAAAAAGGCAGAAGGGAGATTATGAGGACTTTGTTTATTTCACGGAAGAGGAGATAATCGCATTATTAGTTCCTGCAGAGAAATTAATCGCTCGTATAGAAGAGGTTTTAGTAGACGCGTAGGTGAAATTCACACTCCGTTCTTGCGAGTTTCAAAAAAATCACAGAAATTGAGCACAATTGACAATTCAATACTTGGCCTGAAAATGCCCACAGATCCCCGCTGGGCTGATCTTGCTGCTATATCTATCCAAGAGATACTTACTGACCATGCTTTTTGCGAACAGAAGGCAGCCACCCAGTGCATATCGCTTATTCAGCTCCATCCGGATAAGGAGGAACTCGTTAATGCATTGTCGCCGATTGTTACCGAAGAGTGGGGGCATTTTCGCATGGTATGGGCAGAAATGAAGAAACGCGGTTATACACTCGGCCGGCAGCGAAAAGATGATTATGTGAACCTGCTGCTGGAATATGCACCCAAGCATATACCCGGCGATGAAAAGCTGCTGCACAAACTTATGACCTGTGCCCTTATCGAGGCAAGAAGTTGTGAGCGCTTCAGGCTGCTATCTGAAAATCTGGATGAAGAGCCCCTTCGTCATTTCTACTACAAATTCATGGTTTCAGAAGCGGGACATTACAGGCTATTTATAGATTTGGCTAACCAATATTATACTGCCGGGAAAGTTCGCGAAGCATGGCAGCAATGGCTGCAAATAGAAGAGCAGGTACTAAAGTTGTTAACGCCAAGGGGAGACCGGATGCACTAGCCCTCAATGTCGCTATCTCCCCGGGGTCCAGCTATAGTAGTTCGTGCCATCAATACTGTCAATACGCTCCAGGTGATGCCGCTCCACGAATTCATTGATCTTCTTATAATATTCTTTAGTCACCTGGCGGCCGCCGCAGATCACATTTATTTGGTTGGAGTCATCAACCAGCCTTTTATACACCATTACCAGGATAGGCTTGTTGTTGAGTTTCGATGTTATGTAAGGCTGCAGGCTGTCATTTGCCACCATCTCCAGCAAAGACTTTGAAAACTGGGGTGGAGTGCGGCTCATCTTACATGCCATCATTGGCAGATGCGAGTACAATGACAACTGCATAGTATAAATGCTCCAGTCGTTATTATCATCTATAGTGTGGTCATAGTCTTCTGAGCCGACCATGTAAAGAGGTATCGGCAAAATTGCCTGGAACTGCTTCAGGTCAGGTTTTATACGCTTAAAGTTTGAAACTCCCTGGTCAGAGTAAATATTGGGGTGGCTCGTTACGCGCAATTGTTTCACATAATCGCTGACCTCGATAGCCCCTAATGCAATAAGCGACACAACGATAATGGCCTTTGTTTTTTTGCCAGACTGTGCATGTAGCCGGATCACTGTATACATGATCCAAATGTAAAACGTCCAGAAGAACGGCCAGCAGAACCGTGATAAGCTTCTGAATTGTTCTACCCTTTTTGTGATCACATGGAGATAAAGCAACGGGTTGGTTATGTTGGTAACGATCACGGTATACCGTGCTACAAACAAATAAACCATAATAGCAAAGCACAAGATCACACCCATTTTTTTAAACGGATGCTGTTTGAAGGCAAGCCAGGTTTCCTTTAACCGTTGCCTTGCGGCAGGCCGTGCCAGCAAAATGGTCCCGTAGATCAGTATCGCTATGGCTCCCGCAGATAAGAGGATCGTGTTGGTGCCGAGGTTATTGACCCACTCAAATGGTGTATATATTTTTATCGGATCGCGCTGGGTAACATAGTGTGCACCCATGGAAATGGACAGGCAAACCAGCCCTGCCCAAAAAATGGATTTTCTCAGTGGATCAGAAAAATAATCCTTCTGAATGGAAAATACGCGCCGCCTGAACGGCGTGCTGAACAGGCAACCAATCCAGATCGCGCCAAAAGAAAACAGGCCAATATTTCCAAGGTATACTTTGCTTTCTGTATTAATACACTTCGACGAAGAAACCGGGAAGGCAACGCTATGAATATCATAGTGCGTAAATAGCAGGCTGAAGTTGGTCTTTATCTCGCTCCAGTCGTAGCCCATAGCATTTTCTTTTCTTAAAGAAAGATACTTGTCTGTGAAATATAGCAAAGTCATCGCCAGCCCCGCCCCCAGTAACGGAATGACGAATGCCGCGACGAGGTTTTGCTTGCCATATTTTTTCCTGAACAAAATGACGCCGGCAAAAAAGAAGGCTGCCGACAGGAACGATGAAATGATAGCGATATAATAGCCATGCACCAGGAACGAAAAGAAGATGAGCAATACCATTCCCGCAGCGGTGGCTATCCTCCCCGGTTTATTGCCCAGGTTATCGTACCAAATGATAAACAGTGCAATAGCTGACAATGGGATCAAAGAGCACGACAGGTTGTAGTCCCCGTCCCATATCCTGAGCACCTGTATGTTGATCCACGGCAGCACAATTGCCAGCAGGAGTGTAAAGATATTCTGGCCCAGTAACCGCTTAAAAATAAAAAGCGCAACAAGGCCTGCTAAAAGAATATTGAATATGATAAAAAAGTTGAACGCAGGAATGGTGTAAGCAGTAGCGTCATATACATGATGGCAAAACCATTTAAACCCCAGGGCGAAAAAAGGGGTGTTGTCGGTATAATAAACATAGTCGCCCAGCGGGTACGACATCGAATTGTACTTAAAGATACCATCGGCGGTTATCGGCTCGCGCAGGTAGCTATATAAAGTGTAGTAATTTTTGATGCCATCGCCCCAGGCGTTAAACATGCCATCGCCACGGTGTTGGAAATAACGGGGAAATGCAATGAGTATCAAAAGCAACTGCATTATTGCGACTATAATGTACTGGTATATACTTTTTATCTTCATGAACGAAGTAGCCAAATTAAATGGTCAATTTAAAAATGCTGCCATTTTCGCCCACTACGAAAAGATGGCCATCAGCAGACAGTGTAATGCTCAGGAGATTATTGCCGGTGAAATGGCTGTATTCCATCCAGTGGTTGCCTCCATCGTCGCTATAAAGTACGATCCCATTGTCTCCTGCGGCCCACCCGTTCCGGCTGTCTTTAAATAAAATGCTGTTCAGGTGATAGCTGGGCAGTGTTATGTCATTGCCATTCCTAAGGCGGGTCCAGTTATTGCCGCCATTGGCAGTGTGGTAAATCCCTCCATTATAACCGCACATCCATATTTCTTCTCCGTGTACATCCATAGCGGTAAAATTGTCATTCAGCACATTTTGCACGGGCCAGGTAAGGCCTCCGTCAGTAGTTTTTAACACGATCCCATATCCGCATATATACCCGACAGTACCGGATACCATGGTTATTTGATTTAGCTGGTAATTTAGCGAGTCTCGCTTCAGCAGGTTCCCGGAGCTATCTATATGCTGCATCATGCCGCTGTTAAAGCTAATGCCGCCTATCACTATTGCGTGACCTGCATCTGTAAAGGCCATATCCCGGAACCAGTAATGTTCCAACTGGTGAAATTGCCAGGTGTTACCGGCGTCATTCGTATGCATTAACTTCCCCTCAAAGCCGCATGAATAGATACTTCCGGTTGGCGACACGGTGGCAGACATAAGCAGTTGCCCCACGTCGGGATAAGCTTTTTTCTGCCAGGTGTTTCCCCCATCCCTCGTAGACAGAATGACAGCTTCCATGTACCAATCTCCGCCTACTATAAAACCATTTTTGCTGTCGAGAAATATTATTTTGCCCAGCCTGTCCGTGTCGGAATTGCTCTCTATCTTTTGCACAGACTGCCAATACAAAAGGTCTTTCTTGCATGAACTGAAAAGAAAAATAATAAAAATAAAAAAAAAGAAATTTGATCTGCCCATAACTATATTACCAGTGCTATTGCCCTGCAATATAAATAACAATGAAATAAAACGCACGAAAAAGCCCGTATCCGAGAATACAGGCCTTTAAAACTAAAACAGAGCATGCTTACTCCTTCACAAATTTTGCCGCAGTTTGCATAGTCCCATTTCTGTAAATTACGTAATACAATCCTGCCGGTAATCTGCTAATATCAGCTTCAGATTTCTTCCTGCTTGTATTTATTACCACGTCAATTACCTGCCCTATTGTATTGTAAATGGTGATATGCGCCTCACCTGTATTGTTTGCTGCATTTTCAACATATAGTTTATCATTTGCAGGATTAGGATAAATGTTTATACCACTATTGACAGATGTGGAGTGATTAACCACGGAAAGCGGCGGTAATGGATCGTGATAAATGCGCCAGGCCGTGTCTGCAACTATTTTTATGCTATCAAAACTGGCAGTGGGGCAACCTCCTGCACCACGGTTTGTAGCGATAAGGGCCAATACGATTTTTTGGGATGCTCCGCTATTTAATGTGAAATCGTTGCTTGAAAAAACAAAACGACGATCACTGGGATTATTATTGCAAGTGCATTCTGACCACTGGAGTGTATTCGCGACATCTCCAGAGAATACATAGTTGCAATCGGGACCGGAACCATAGCCGGAAGAAGGCACGCCAGCTCCCATGAAATCATCTTTCAGGTGGACGCCGTGCTTGTTTTTAGCGCGCATGTAATTATTATATTCCGTATCAATGGTGGGGTTACCTATATAAGATGCATCATTGTTGAAATAGTTAAAGCTTCCGGGAAGCACGTAGCTGGCGCCCGCATCGCCAGGGAGATCTATCAATGTTATTGCCGACATAGGCGGAGGCCCTGAATGGCTTATTGGATGCCCTCCACTTCCACCATCATCATTAGTTCCGTCATAGCTTATACCCATTCTCCATGTAGAGTCGTAGCCAATAAAATCATCAATATAATAATCGCCTATTTCTGCTTGGTCCCATTGCGCTATCCTGAAGTTTGTATATGTGTTTGGGGAGTGGTTTACAAGAGTATATTCAAAATAGATCACATTATCTATAAGTGTACCTCGATGATAACCGTATGCCATAATATGCACTTCCATGCCAAGCGGATTTCCGTGTGTAGCATTATGAGTTGGGCCATTGTCACTCCAAACCCACCATAGAGCCTGGTCTCCTTTTATATCCGGGTATTCTCCAAGTAAGGGTTCATATATACCATTGGCATTGAGATCAACAAATGGAGCCATATCACTGCTGATAGTCAAAGGTGACCCCGCATTGCCCTGCGCATTGGTATTGCCATTAGCCGGCCAGGTTAATATACTCTGAGGGGTATTGCTTACTGTATGCGAAGATATTGATTGGAAATATTGTATGTCTGTACGGTTCACTTTCCAGATCTTTGACCAATTCTGTGATGTTGCATAGTTAAGTGCTCCGCCAACATCCAAGGGACCGGGCCAAAAGTCAATCCCGGCATCACGATAGGTTTCGGCCGAAATATGTAACTGGTTGCCGGCATCATATCCGCTCATCCAAAAACCGCCGCCGCCGCTCAGGTTCACAGAATCATTTGTAGAGTAGCATCGCCGTTGTAATGTTACAGGATTGTACCACATATCTCCATGCACCAGCACATTTGCATGAAGGTTGTTTATATCTACAGAATCCATAGTAGCGAAAGGTGCTTGTGCTTTTACTACTATCGCTGTAAAGAAAAATGCGATGAGAAATATTGAGAATAGTTTGTTCATAGTTATGTTTTAGTTGGTCATTGATCCAGGCAATGAGCTTATCCCCCTATATAGACGTATAAAAATGGAGAAATCTTGGGTAGGCGTGAATATATTTTCTAAACCATTTGCCGGGCCTTAAGCTCGAGGTACTTATTAATTACGTCTACGGTAAGGGTTTGCGGCGTTGTGAGTATAGAGAGAATACCGTGCCGCCGCAGTTCCTTTACTATCAGCCGTTTTTCGAGGTCAAACTGGTCAGCAATTGTTTTTATGTAAATGCCCTCAATATTGTCGGGGTTCGATTCGTGAATCTCTTTAAGCAGGGTATTCTGAAAAAAGATAACAACGACCAGGTGCCGCTGGGCTATCTTTTTAAGAAATGGCAACTGCCGCTCTAAGGAAGAATAAGTTTCGAAATTGGTAAAAAGCAGTATCAGGCTGCGCTGGGTGATACTTCTGTGCACCATGCTCCATATGGCTTCGTAGTCACTCTCTTTAAATTCTGTTTGCTGTTTGTAAAGCGTTTCGAGGATACGGTGCAATTGGTTATTGCGCCTGTCTGCAGCTATAATATCGTTTACTTTATTGGAGAAGGTTATCAGCCCGGCTTTGTCCTGTTTTAGCAAGGCCACATTCAGTAAGGCAAGGCTCGCGTTAATAGAGTGGTCAAGCAATGTCATCCCGGCAAAAGGCATTTTCATATTGCGCCCTTTATCTATCAGGCAATAGATCTGCTGCTGCCGTGCATCTGTAAAAGTGTTCACCATCACATTATTGCTCCTGGCTGTGGCTTTCCAGTTTATGGTGCGCACATCATCTCCCTGCACATAATCTTTTATCTTCTCAAACTCAAGGCTATGCCCCAGCCTGCGTATTTTTTTTACCCCGGTAAGCGCATTTCCGCTGATAGCAAGCAATTGGTATTTCCGCAATTGCTGGTAGGAAGGGTACACCTTTATGGTTACAGGATCAGCTATATAAAAACGCCTTTGCAATAAACTTATAGGGCTTGATGTGAAACTGATAAGATGCCCGAAACTAAATTCCCCGCGTGATAACGGGCGTAAAATATAAGAGGCCGTTTCTCTTGACCGGTAGCCAATGCTAACAGGCATACGAAAATTCCTGTCCTGGAATTGAAAGGGCAGCTCTTCGATGAGTAAACTTTTTATTTTGAAAGGATATGAATTGGAGATAGAAAGTGTTACCGTATTATCATCGCCTATGCTAAAGCGCGGCGACAGGATACGCGCGGCTTTAATGCCCCCTTTCACAAAAAACAGCAGTACATAGTCAAGGAGGGTAAACAGGACGATAATACCTGCAAATGCCAAAACCGGCCTATATAAAATGTGAACAAAGAAAGCGAGGAATAACAAAATAACGCAGCATCCCAGCAGCAGGTACCACCTCCTGCTGATGAACAGATCGCCTATGTATTTTTTTATGAAGCTCAAATACCCCAAACCCCTAAAGGGGCTTCCCCATGTTGTTTAAATATCCCTCTATTTTACTTATGGTAAATTCAAGTTCTTTTTCAACTTGTTCATTGGTAAATCTAATAAAATGTATTCCTTCGTCTTCAAGATTTTTTTGTCTTTCAATATCATGTTTTCTCACATCAATATCAGAATGTATATTGCCATCAATCTCAATGATTAATTTCAAGGCATGGCAGTAAAAGTCTGCAACATAAATACTGATAGGATGCTGCCTTCTGAATTTGTATCCAAATGGCTTTTGTTTTAAGTAAGACCACATTATTAGTTCTGCATGAGTAGGATTATTTCTCAATTCCCTGGCATTGCTAAAAACATTTTTATCAGCGCCCAAAAACATCTTCTTTTTCATATCCGGGTAGTAAAATTTTCATACAAAGTGACAGAAAAAACAATTTGCATAATTGAAATCATTAGCTGAAATTCAGTAAAAAAAGCTCAATAGCAGGTTCCCCTTTAGGGGTCAGGGGTATTACCTCGGTATTTCCATCCTCGCTATTATTTCTTTTATCACATCGTCAGTCGTAGCCCCTTCCATTTCCCGCTCGGGCGTCAGGCCTATACGGTGGCGAAGCACTGCAGGAGCTGCCTGTAATATGTCTTCGGGTATTACAAAATTTCTTCCACGCAATACACTGAAAGCCTTTGCTATTTGTAACAACGCAATGGACGCGCGTGGAGAAGCGCCGAGGTACAGAGAGCGGTCATTACGTGTTTCCCATACTATTTTAGCAACAAATTCCAGCAGCTTGGGCTCTATATGTGTTTCCCGTACCTGCATCCGGGCATTGCCGAGTATTTCAGGCGTTATCACGGGTTCCATATTATTAAGTAGCTCGGTAATTGCCTGCTGGTTGTGGCGTTCCAGTATTTTTATTTCCTCTTCCAGTGACGGATACCCAACAGTAATTTTCATCAGGAAGCGGTCGAGCTGCGCCTCCGGCAAGCGGTAAGTACCTTCATGCTCTATAGGGTTTTGCGTGGCTATTACCATAAATGGCGACTGCATTTTGTGGGTCAGCCCATCCACGGTTACCTGGCGTTCCTCCATTACTTCAAAAAGTGCTGCCTGTGTTTTCGCTGGCGCACGGTTTATCTCGTCTATCAGCACTATGTTGCTGAATATAGGCCCTGCCTTAAATTGAAAGCTGGATGTTTGAGGGTTAAAAATGCTGGTTCCCAATACATCGCTCGGCATCAGGTCAGGAGTGAACTGTATGCGCGAAAAGCGTGTTTCTATAAGTTTGGACAGCAATTTTGCGGTGAGTGTTTTTGCAACACCGGGTACGCCTTCTATAAGTATATGCCCATCCGCAAGCAGCCCGGCAAGTAATTGCTCTATCATGCCATGCTGCCCTACTATTACCTGCTGTATCCTTTCCTGCACTTGCTCTATAAGTAGTGTAAGGGGATGAGGTGCAACCCTGGCGGTATCATCCGGGCTTGGTTGCTGTATATTTTCTTGTTCGGCTGATTCCATTATCTGCGCTGAGTTTTATAAAATTGCTGAATAGTATTGTATAATTGGTAAAGATAGGCATCATCTGTTTTTAGTTTGCCTGCCCGTACTTCATTTATCATTTCCATAAGCCCGCGCACGGTTGCTTCCGGCTGCCCTGATTTTAAGGTAAGCTGGCGGATAAAAGTTTCATTAATAAGGTTGGTGTTCAGAAAGTAATGAGTGCGCACCCATTCCTGGAACTGCTGAGTCATTTTTTCTGCGAGGTTGGTATGGTTGCCTTTGTTGTAGTACAGCCTTCCTGCTGTTTCCACGAATGATACCGAATCGTTTTTCAGCGGCTCTATTACCGGTATAATTCTTTGTTTTCTTTTTCCTTCGAATAAGATATAAAGCAACAATATAACGACACCGATGATCAGCGCCCACTTGGTAGCAGGATAACGCATCAGTACATCCAGTCCCGATGCTTCTGTGTTTCTTTTGAAATAATCGTTCCAGTAAATGCGATTTATATTTGCCGGCAAGGTTTGCCATAGTGCGGTCAGATAGTTTTCGTTTCCATCCTGTAATAAAAAATAGTTGCTGAGCACAAGCGGAGCTCCATGTAGTGTTAAATGGCCCTCGCCAAATTTGTACCTCACAAAATCAGGTTGTTCGTTTGCAAAGCCTAATGTATCCGGGTATGGCGGGAATATGCTCGCAGAGTTGCTGCTGAGGTCAGTATCTGAGCTATCGTGAGGGAAAGAAAAATAACCTTTTAACGAATGGCCTTCATATCCAAATTGCCTTGCCGGTTCGCTGTATATGCTAAGAATGTTTTTATTGTCATGCTCAGGAGTAAATTGATAAAATGATTGGTCCTCGGCGTCCTTACCTTGTTTATAACAATAAAGCTCCTGCTCTATTTTGCTGTCAAGCGTGCTGCAAAACAAAAAAACTTCATTCCCGTTCTTAATAAAATTCTTTAAATCTTTCCACTCTTCATCTGATACATAAAAATCAAGGCCTTCAAGAATAAGCAAGGAATGTCCCTGGTAATTATACTTCATCCTCACATCCATATTGTTATACCTGAAGCTACGGGAAAGCGATTCTAAGGCTACATCAGGAAAAAAATATTTCAATGATTGAAAGGCAAGATAGGTGCCATATGGGCGTTTGTCTTCCTTGTCCAGTGTTACCCGCCATTTTACAGCCTCCTGTTGAGGCTTATCAGGCATACATCCTGAGACAAGGAAACCCAGCGCAATAACAATGGAGGCTGTAGGCAAAATTTGGCGTATTACCTTATATCTTGTTCCACTCATGCCCCTAATTGTTTTCGTACATCATGGAATAGGGCTAAATAATCGTTGTATGCAGCGGGGGACAAAGCAAAGCGCCCATACCATGCATACTCATATTGGCGGGATAGTTGTTTAAAAGGCTGTTTATACTTAGTTTCATTTAGTTCCGTGTAGTATTCATAGTTGGTTTTATCATTTCGGTATTGTATCAGTTCTCTTTGCTGAAGCAACTGAAGCAACCATTTATAACTGTAACGTACAGCCAGGCGCATATCGCTATTGCTAATCGCCTGTTGAAGCAATGCTTCCCAATTGGTTGTTTCCAGGTCTTCTTCACTTAGTTCCTTATTTTCTTCACGCAATATTTTTTCGCCTCTGCTGAACAGAAAACTATCGCTGCTGAGGAATAGCTTGTACGAGATGTAGGTAACGGCACCTATAACAATGATCCAAAGCAAAACATTTCCTGCGCCGCTCCCGAAAAAATTAAATATCGCCGCAATTATTTTTTGAATAGCACCCGGATTGTATTGTTTCACGGGCTGTATTGCCTCAATATCGTTTTTGTAGGAGAACGCTTTGTCTTGGGTCAATTGCTGCCATTGATCGGGTTTTATATGCGGCACTGCATAAACAGGCGCAGACATAAGCAATAATATGGAGATTGACACAAACAATTGCGCCTTAAAATATTGAAAAGTAAATTTTGCACTATTCAATAGCACCTTTGCGTCTCTGCGCCTTAGGCCGCCCGGCCAAAAGCCGTAACGGACGGGCGTGAACTCTGTTTCTCTCTTAATCAGGCGCATAACCTCTTAACCAATTAACTTTTTAACCTATTTACCCGCACCGGATAGATCACAAAATACCATGTAATAAAACTTGCCGATGATAATAATATAGTAAGGCTAAGCCAAAGCGGCATTCCGGTATGGCGCGTAACAAAACCTTCAAAAAATGCTGCCACCAGGAATATGGGTACCAGGCTTACTATTATCTTTACACTGTCTTTGGCAGCATGTTGCAATGACTGCAGGCGTGTGTAGGTGCCGGGAAAGAGTAATGAATTGCCAATGATAAGCCCTGCGCTCCCCGCTATTACTATAGCAGACAGTTCCAAAGTGCCATGAACAAAAACAACTAAGATGGACTGGAGCCCAATATTGTGATGGAAAAACATATACTCAAATACGCCCACCATCAGTCCATTTTTGAACAGGAAATATAAAGTGCCGACACCTGCGAATATACCCATGGAGTAACACAAAAATGCTACCCTTATATTATTGAAAGCGATGAATAAGAACATAGCCAGCGGGTTGCCACCTTTATACACGCCAAAAGGATCGCCATTAGCTATGTTTCGTTCAGTCATATCCACATATCCGTCGCCAAGCACTGATCGCACAAAGGTCTGGTCGTTATAAGCAGAGAACACACCTATGAGCACAAAAGAAATAAAAAACAAGAAAGTGAACAATAAAATCCGATGGTGCTTCCTGATGATGAGCGGCAGTTCTGTTGTCCAGAAGGTGAGCAGTCTTTGTCTCTTTTCTTTTTTGTTTTTGTATATCGAAAGGTAAATGTTTGCGGCTATGCCATTGATGTAACGAACGGTATTACCATGCGGATAAAATGTCTTGGCGTAAGAAAGATCATCAACAAGATAGGTGAACCGTTTAGCTACCTCATCCGGGTCTTCGGTTTGTTGCTGGTATTTTTCCCAGCGGTCAAGATTTTGTTTAATAAACTGCCCTTCGCGCATATAGTGTTTAAAGGTACAATTTAGCACTTTAAGCTAATGTCAAACAAAAAAATCAATTGGAATGGAAGGATTAATATTATCATATTTTTTTATAGCCTTTCCGCAACGAGGGGAAGCCCCTTTAGGGGTTTGGGGTTGTATTTCTTACCTTTGCGCGCTTATGACACAGGAAAACCTGAAAGAGATGCGGGACAGGGTACAGCACCTTCACCGTTTTCTCCGTATTGATGACAGGCTTGCTAAACTGGAAAACGACCGTCAGCTTACACTTGCACCCGGTTTCTGGGATGATAATGCCCGCGCCACCGGGATATTAAAGGAGATAAAGATTGATAAATATTGGACCGAATTTTATAACAAAGTAAAGGCATCAGTTGAGGATTTTGCAGTTTTGTTTGATTTCTGGAAGGAGGGAGAGGCCAAAGAGGACGAGGTAAAGGAACTGTATGATAAGGCGGTTAAAGAGATAGACGAGCTGGAATTTAAGTCAACGCTCAATGAACCGGAAGATGAGATGCCGGCTATGGTGGTCATCAATAGTGGCGCGGGCGGCACAGAAAGCCAGGATTGGGCCGAAATGCTTTTGCGCATGTACCGTATGTATGGCGAAAAGCAGGGATGGAAGGTAAGTGAGATAGATGTGCAGTACGGGGATGGCGCAGGTATAAAGCAGGCCACTTTAGAGTTTGATGGTGAATTTGCTTATGGCTTGCTGAAAGCAGAAAGTGGGGTGCACCGCCTCGTCCGCATTTCTCCTTTCGATTCCAACGCGCGCCGTCACACTTCTTTTGCTTCTGTGTTTGTGTACCCGTTAATAGACGATACCATAGATATCCAGGTGAGCCCTTCGGATGTGGAGTGGGCCTTCTTCCGTTCCGGCGGTTCCGGCGGGCAGAACGTAAATAAAGTAGAAACAGCCGTCAGGTTAAAGCACATTCCAAGCGGTATAATAGTAGAGTGCCAGATAGCCCGTACGCAGGGGGAGAACAGGGAGAAAGCAATGACCATGTTGAAGAGCAGGTTGTACGAAGAAGAACTGCGCAAGCGCCAGGAAATATTAAACGCTACAAACTCGAACAAAAAGAAAATAGAGTGGGGGTCTCAGATCAGGAGCTATGTGTTCCATCCTTACAAAATGATTAAAGACCATCGCACAGATTATGAAGTGGGCAATGTGCAGCCGGTTATGGATGGAGCACTTGATGATTTTATTAAAGCGTATTTAATGGGAATTAAAGAAGAACAATAGCGTTTGGCAAAAGATAAGACCATAAAAAAACCATTTGACTTAAAACTGCTGCGGCGCATATTCTCGTTCACTGCACCGTACAGGAAGACATTGTACGCTGCAATGGTACTGGCCATTATTCTCGCGGTAATATCGCCATTGAGGCCATACCTGATAAAGGTATCCGTAGATAAGTACATTGCTAACAATTTGCTGCTGGGGCTGATCTGGATCAGCGTATTTCAGTTTGGCATTTTATTAGTGGAAAGTACATTGCGTTTTTGGTTCACTTACCGTACTAACTGGCTGGGGCAAACCGTTGTCAACGACCTTAGAAATACTGTGTTCAAAAAAATATTGTTCCAGGACATTGCTTATTACGACAGCACGCCCATAGGCACGCTTACTACCCGAACCATTAATGATATTGAATCCATCAACGATGTTTTTTCGGAAGGGATTATTTCTATAGTGGCAGATGTGCTTACTATAATTGCTATCATTATTGTTATGCTGGTAACCGATTGGCGGCTTACGCTTGTCTGCCTTTCTACTTTTCCATTATTGATCCTGGCAACGTGGTGGTTCAAAGAGGCGGTAAATAAATCCTTCCAGCGGGTACGCAATGCCGTCGCAGCGCTCAATGCATTCGTGCAGGAACATTTGACCGGCATGTACATTGTGCAGGCTTTTGCGGCCGAGCAACGGGAAATGGGGAAATTCAAAGAAATAAACAAAGAGCACCGCAATGCAAATATCAAGGGCATTTTTGCATACTCCGTTTTCTTTCCGATAGTGGAGATAATATTGGCTGCTTCGTTAGGTTTACTTGTGTGGTATGGCGCTGCGCGTATTTTACACTATGGCTCTACCCCAGGCGTTATCATTTCATTTGTAATGTATCTGAACCTTTTATTTCGCCCGTTAAGAATGATGGCGGATAAGTTCAACGTTTTGCAGATGGGCATTATAGCAGGGGAGCGGGTATTTACGGTATTGGACAGCAAACAATTTTTAGAAAATAATGGCTCGCTGCAGGCGGATAAATTAAAGGGCGATGTGACATTCCGGGATGTGCGTTTCAGCTACAAGCCGGGTGTGCCTGTACTTAGAGGTGTGTCTTTCAGTCTCAGTGCTGGTAAAACGCTTGCGGTTGTAGGGCATACAGGTGCCGGTAAAACATCCATCATCAGCATTCTCAACAGGCTTTACGAAATAGAGAGCGGCCATATACTTATTGACGGCCACGACTTGAAAGAGTACGACATTTATAGCCTGCGAAAGTATATCGGTATTGTGCTCCAGGATGTATTCCTTTTTTCAGGCACTATCTACGACAACATTACTTTGCGCAACCCTGAAATCCCGCTTGAAAAAGTGGAACAGGTAGCGAAGATGCTCGGTATCCACGACTTTATTATGCGCCTGCCAGGCGGGTATTATTTTGATGTGATGGAGCGTGGCAATACCCTGTCCCAGGGCCAGCGGCAACTGCTATCGTTTGCCCGTGCGCTGCTCTATGATCCCACAATACTCATCCTTGACGAAGCTACTTCTTCTGTTGACAGTGAAAGCGAACAGCTAATACAGCATGCAATTGATACGCTTATCAAGGGCCGCACTTCAATAGTCATAGCACACCGGCTTTCCACTATTCGCAAGGCCAACGAGATCATTGTTATGGATCATGGAGAGATAATCGAGCGCGGTAACCATAATTCATTGATCGCAGACCGGGGTGCATACTATAACTTATATACTGCAGTGGAGCAAATGAAGGAAAAGGAAGTTATTTAGGTTCTTTACGTATATTCGATAGCAGTAACGCCTGTTGAATAACTCATTAACTCATGAAAGAATACCTAATGAACAATTCCGTACGTCGCAAAATATTTTCAATAGCAATAGTCTGTGTGCTGGGGTGGTCTTTCTCATATTTGGCTGTCAATGTGTTTAAGGGATATAGTTTTGGTCTTTTTATTTG
>Ga0207081_1060_pt1 | contig 22035 bp, 15 predicted proteins | sample Alteio_BWMinHeat_59_FD_153524 | JGI IMG/M metagenome (GOLD analysis project Ga0207081, IMG submission 153524) | Enriched cells from forest soil in Barre Woods Harvard Forest LTER site, Petersham, Massachusetts, United States -... | ecosystem: Environmental > Terrestrial > Soil > Temperate forest >... | reverse complement strand
ATACGACTGTTGCAATAAGACTGCTTGAAAAAGGGGCTGATCCTGACCCTAAAGATAATGCTGGGTTTACTCCATTGATGTTTGCGACTTTAAATGGCAATACCGCAATAGTTGAAGCTTTACTAAAACTGGGAGCAGATGCTAATGCACATATGAACAAATCTGAGCTTTATACCCCAATTAATATAGCATATTCCCGAGATCATGCCCAAGTCGTAAAGGCCTTAATTGGAGCTGGCGCTAATATTAAAGATAATATCCCACTCTTATTCTGGGCTATCAAAAATAGAGATATAAATCTAGTTACAAAATTTCTTGAAGTTAAGACAAATCTCAATGTATTACATTCATATGATCCTCATGGCAATAAATGCACGCCTTTAATTTATGCAATATTAAACGGATATTCCGATATAGCGCTTTTATTCATTGATAATGGCGCCAGCATTGGCACATCTAGGCTTCTTCAAATAGCAATTGATTATAATCAACCAGATGTTGCAATGAAACTTTTCATGAAAGGGTCTGAAACTACTTATAATACCTATCAATATGCTGCAAATAAGGGATTTACAGAGTTAGTTTTAAAGATAATAGAAAAAAGTCCTGAAGGTGAAAGGGCTGAAATGTTGTCTACTGCTCTTGAAAATGCAGCTTGCCATGACCAATCTGACACTGTCCTAAGATTGATTGAAGAAGGTGCTAAATTGCTATTTAACCATTACAATGTTTTGAATTGGGCTGCTAAACATGGCCAGGTTGATGTTGTACAAAAATTAATCCGTTTAAACTTGAATGTTGACACTGTAATATCCCAAATTAAAACCCCACTCGGGTTAGCAGCACATAATGGTCATATTGAGGTTGTAAAACTCTTAATAGCAGCTGGTGCAGATATTAGTTTGAAAAGCGCCCTTGGCGAATATCCTTTTGATTATGCAATTGAAAAAGGGCATGTCGATATAGCTATGATGCTACTTCAAAACGCAGCACCTAACAAAGCGATTAATAAACAAGGTCAAATGCCTATAGAGTTAGCCTCAATATATGGTGATCTACAAACTGTTGATAGACTACTAGCTTTAGGTGTGAATTTCAAAATTAAAGATAATATGGATCATACCCCAATTGAGTGGGCATCGCAAAATGGTCATGCTGAGATTGTAGAGAGATTTATACAAGCGGGTGCCAATGTTAGAGCGAAAGATAAATTAGGACAAACACCCATAGAATTGGCAGCAAAGAATGGCCACCTCAATGTAGTAAAGCTACTGATAAAAGCTGGAGCCAATGTTAATGTTAAGGATAACGAGGGCCATACTCCTGTAGAAGAGGCATATAGCCATGGTTATAAAGACGTGGTTGATGAGCTAATAAATGCCGGCGCTCATTGTGATTCATGTGGGTACTAGCTAGTGTAACTCTTAAGATTGCTAGATATAAAAAGTTCGAGTAGTCCACTATTTATCTTTTAAGAAATTTTTCCTTAACCTCAAAGGTATAATGAATTATATTAGCGCCTAGGCTAATGCACTTATACCAAAAGTAAGCAGTATCATAAATTGCCTTTTAAGTTAACCATCTATTATGGATATGGCAAAGGAATATATTATTTATTGCGATGAATCTCAGCAAAAAGATGAGTTTTGCTCAAATTTTTATGGCGGGTTACTTATTCGCTCTAATGATCTGAGTGAAGTTGTCACAGCACTAAATAATCGAAAAAAAGAGCTGAATTTTAATGGTGAAGTAAAGTGGCAAAAAATTACTCAACAATATGAGCAAAAGTATATTGACCTTATTTCAACTGTTTTTAGCTTTATCAGAGAAGGGAAGATTAAAGTCCGTATTATGTTCCGGCAATCATGCAAAGTGGCGACTAAGCTAAGTCGTGAGCAAAAAGAGCACGGATATTTCATTTTGTATTATCAGTTTATTAAGCATGGGTTTGGTTTAATATATTCTAATGACTCTGATCAACCTATAAAAATAAGGCTCTATTTAGATACTTTGCCAGATAATCGGGAAAAAACTCACCAATTCAAACAGTTCATAACTGCTTTAAATGAGAATAGTCAATTTAAAAATGCTAGGATTACTATTTCAGAAGAGCAATTTACAGAAGTAGATTCACACGGCCATGTCTTACTTCAGTGCTTAGACATAATTCTTGGAGCAATGCAGTTTAGACTGAACAATAAACATAAACTGATAGAACCAGGGAAGAAAAGGCGTGGTAGTAGGACAAGAGCAAAAGAAAAGGTCTATAAACATATCTTGCAAAAAATTCAAGAGATTTATCCAAGATTTAATATCGGAATGACCACTGGAATACACGATAATAAGAAAAATTACTGGACTCATTCTTATAGGCATTGGAACTTTGTTCCTAGTAACCACAAACATGATTCAGCAAAAACCAAAAGGCAAAAATAACCCCATTTGGACTATGTCATAGACGTATCCCAAGTGGAACTTGAGACTTCATGCAAACAGGGTTATAGTAATAATAATTTGAGCCTAGAAGTAAGGCAAGCCTAATATTAGCTATGTTAAAATAGCTAATTTGTCCTATGATCCAAATGGTTTGTTTTTTCAATGAAGTAATGCTGTAATTTGAACGAGCTAATCACGTGGTTTTGCATCCGCTTTCTAATAACTTGCTACATATCCTACAAATCAAGGTCGTGCCCGCTATAAGTATACTCATTTGCCGTACACTTTCGTACATGAATAAAATACATGCCACTTGAGTTGCGACTATTTGTACGGGCATACCTGTACAAATCTCAAATTCACCTTATCGTACATGTCAGTACATATATAAAGCAGATTTTACCGGAAGTTCAACCTTTTCATCGGCGATGCGATAACTGTGAGCTGAAAGTAAAAAACTCGGCCTATCCCCGACCATGCCGTAATGAAATTGAGAACTCAATTAATTAGGTGAAGCTCTCATAAGTGGCTCTATTTGCTTTATGCCTTAGTGGCGTAGAACTACTTGATCTTACTAATACTGGGGTTCCAGTATGATGCACTTGCTGAGCATTCTTAGGATGATTGTGCTTTTTATTCTTTGTAGCCAAATGATAACCCAACCCTCTTATAATTGAAATCATAGTATCAAATCCTGGCGCGGTTTTTCCAGTTAAGATTTTATAGAGATTCTGCCTGTTTAAATGTGTCCGTTCAGATAGGCGAGGAACGCCACCTTGAGCCTCAGCTAAATAGCGCAAAGCAAGCAGCAAAGCTTCTATGTCTTTATCTTCTTCATATTCTTGGATAGCTGCATCAAGAAAAGCTTGAGCTTCAACGGGATCGTGAAGTTTTTCCGCGAGATAGTCTTTGAACTTTAAATATTTCCTACTCATTTTTATTCTCCTTATATTCGCTCCAGTATTCTATGGCTATCTTTATATCCTTATTCTGAGTTTTTTTGTCTCCACCGTTCAATAACACAACAATTTTGTTTCCATCTTTACCAAAATAAATTCTATACCCAGGACCAAATTTAAACTTCAACTCATAAACGCCTTCATCCAAGAATTTATAGTCACCATAATTACCCAATGATAAACGCAACAATCGCTGATCGATACGAGCTTTTACGGTACTATCTAACGAATTCAACCACTTTAAAAAGGGCTGCTTTCCATTGGTATCAGAGTAAAAGACTATATCGTCTGGTTTTATCACTGTCATTTACTACTCCTATAATTGTCGCATAAATGCGACTTAATGTCAATCTTACTCTGTTTTAGTTGAGACTTTTGTATGGCTAAGCATAGCATTCACCGCATCTTCCATTGAATTTCTTGCTACATCTTTAGACACCCTGGCGTATATAGCAGTCGCTTGCTGGTTTTTATGTCCCAGAGTCTTGCCTATAATAAAGCTACTTGCTCCCGTTCTTACTTGCCAGCTTGCTAATGTTCGACGCAAATCATGAATGCGTAAATCTTTAATGCCAGCTTTGTCCAAAATACGTTTCCAGGCTTTCTTTGGCTCTTCCAAATGGCCTGATTTACTTGTCTTGCTCGGGAATACGAATTCACTGCTGTAAGCCTTCTTGAGCTCTGACAATATTTCGATTACTTGAGGTACCAAAGCAACTATATGCATCTCACCGTTTTTGGTGCTTGGTATACGCCACTCTGGAGTTTCTCCAAATGTTATATCTTCCCAGCGCATGCTGAGTACATTACTACGTCTCGCACCAGTCAATAGGCTGATATAGAAATACCCTTTAAAGATCAAATCAGTCTCACTATTGAGTGCTTCAAAGAACCTTCCTATCTCATCAGGTTGCAAGGCTCTGTCTCTGGCAACTTCAGGGAACTTTTTGATGTTAATAGCTGGGTTGCTTCCATTAAATCCCCAATGAGCTGCCTTATTAAACATGATTTTTAATAAAGATAAAGATCTATTAGCCGCATATAACCCAGCTTTGTTTTTGATTGAATTATGAAGCTTCTCTATATCGCTTCTTGAGATAGTTGATATCTTTTTATTATCCATGACTTTTAAGTATCTATTGTATGAACCCAAATCAGATATCCAAGAACGTTTGCGTATTTTTGCATGTTCATCGAAATACCTTTGAAATAGCTCAGAAAACGTAGCCTCATCTCGCAGCTCTTTTTTTTTCTTATTGGGGTTGATACCTTTATTGATATCTGCGATATCTTTATACGCCCTCTGCCTAGCCAGTTCCGGGGTTATCTCTGGGAACCTACCTAGCTTCATTTTATCAGGCTTGCCATTGACTCTTTTATATAAAAAGAAGGTTTTAGTACCACTTGGGAATACCATTATGCCGAAACCAGGTGTTTTTTTATCGTAATAATAATCACGCGAACCTTCCTTTGCATTCGGTAAAGCCTTGAGTATAGCCAAGGTGAACTTTATTTTTTTATCCATCACTATGTTCTACATTTGTTCTACCAATTTGATTAAAATTCTATAAGGTCTGTTCAAATTGGTTAAATGGTTTTATAATCTGAATTTGCTTTAACTGCAAGTAATATAACGATTAGTTAAGGTGTATTTTTGTATGTTAAGTTTGGTTAAAACATAGCTAAATCTAAAACCCTAAGATTCCTAATCACTAGGTCGGACGTTCGAATCGTCTCAGTCCCACCACCCTACGCCTTCGGCTTCGGGTGGCAAAGCCACCTGAAGGCGTTAGGCGTAGGCGGACTTTAGTCTGTATATAATCCATAAAAAATTCACCCTTCGGCTTCGGGTGGCAAAGCCACCTGAAGGCGTTAGGCGTAGGTGTGTCCGACGAAGCCTTGGCGTAGGGGGACTAAAATTATCACTTCAGGCTACCGACCTACGACTTATCGCCAAGCTTCTTATCCAGCATATCTTTAAAAGTTGAGAATGGCCGGTCACCACTGATTTCATCACCATTGACAAAGAAGGTAGGAGTACCTGTAATATGGAGTTTATTAGATGCCTCCATAGCGACTTTAAGTATTGAGTCCTCCATCTTTTTATCTGTCTGACATTCTTTATATTTAGCTTCAGAGATGCCGCCCAGTTTTGCAATATTTAGCAAAGAAGTATCATAGCTGTTATTAAATGCCCAGGAACTTTGCGATTCAAAAAGCGTTGTCAGCATTTTAAAAAAGTCAGCCTTCCCAACGCACTGGCATAGTTTAGACCCAGCCAACGCACTGCGATTAGTAGGAAAATGACGGTAAACATATAGCACTTTGCCAGTATCGATATACTCGTCTTTGATTTTTTTGAAAATCTGCAGGTGGAATTCTTTGCAATGCGTGCAGCTTAATGATGAATATTCAACCATCACAACCTTCGCATTCTTATTGCCTAAAGTAATATCACTGTCGTCAACCTTAAGTGCAGTAAGATCTTTAGTGCTAGATTTTTTATCAGCAGCATTAGGAGTGACTAGTGGAACTACAAGTAGCAAGGCTACAATTACCAAGTATTTTATATACATACCATTACCAATTAGCTTTATAAAGATGTGCTCTAAAAAAATTTAAGCTGGTTTAAGCAGAAAAACAAGCTTTTATTAATTTCGCAAAAGCCCGCCCCCGATGACATGTTCGTAGCTTTTGCTCAAAGTTTAAAAGCGCATAGGGCTCTTTATAACCCTTTGGTATAAAAATGCGGGTAAACCCAATACCGGTTAAATTTTTAAAAGAGAAGTCCAGTTCACCTTTGGCTTCGCCCAGAAAACTCTCCATATGCCCATCAGCTGGCCAATAAAGTGAAAGCGCACAAACAGCTTTGGCGGTTTTCTCCCCAGAGTCGGTAACTTCTTTTTCAACTTTATTGATTAATTTTTCCGGATCACCGTGCTCACTAATCCAGTCAGCTGTGTAAACTCCAGGGAACCCATCCAGGGCATCTATGCAGATACCCGTGTCATCAGCAAGTGCAGGCATACCAGTGATATTGCCGTAGAATCTCGCTTTGAGCTCAGCATTCCCGATAAATGTATCCTCTGTCTCATTAGGAGATGGTATATTAAAATCAGCAGGAGTGAAAAAATTTACTTTAATGTTTCCTATATTGGCGAAGTACTTCTTGATCTCCCCAATTTTATAATTGTTATTTGTGGCGAGCAGCAGGTTCTCTTCTAAAAATTTTCTATGCATATTTCAATAGTACTTGGTTTTGTAAAATTAATAATTCTTTCACACCTTTTCGAGCCAGCGTAAGCAGCTGCGCATATTCCTCTTCAGAAAATGGGCGCTTTTCTCCTGTTGCCTGAATCTCTATTATGTTGCCATCACCTGAAAGAATAAAATTGGCATCGACTTCCGCCTGGCTATCTTCAACATATTCAAGATCGAGAATAGGAGTACCATTCACAATTCCGCAGGATATTGCTGCAACCTGGGTATGCAGGGGAAACGACTGTATGGCTCTTGACTCTTTTAGCTTTTTTAACGCCTGAAATAGAGCGATATAACTGCCGGTAATTGCAGCAGTTCTGGTTCCACCATCAGCTCTTATCACATCGCAGTCGAGAAGGATTTGCCTTTCGCCTAAGCCTTTGAGATCGACTACCGCCCTGAGTGAACGCGATATAAGCCTTTGAATTTCCTGAGTTCTTCCGTCGATTTTGCCTTTAGCTGCTTCGCGTTGGGTACGGGTGTTAGTTGCTCTTGGCAACATGCCATATTCAGCTGTAACCCATCCATGCCCTTTATCGCGCAGGAAGCTAGGCATCTGTTTATCTACTGTTGCTGAACAGATGACATGGGTGTTACCAAACTTAATTAAACAGGAGCCTTCTGCGTAAGGTAGGTAGTCAAGTTCTACTTCGACTTTCCTCATTTGGTCAAATAAACGACCGCTACGCCTAATGAAATTGGACATATATCCATTTTTTGTTATCGGGTTATTCTAGCCCATATACCTAAGATAAGTCAAGAAGTATGTTGCAAACTGAGATACTTTCAGGTAACTGCTTGAACTTGCTTGGTTTTTATTGAGAGCAAGGTATCAACTAATGCAATGAGCCCTCAGTCAATATGCAATAATTTCAATGTATATTGTTATTTCCATATATTTCCGAATTAATTATCTAACTTGCAAAACGGTACAAAAACGGTCTAGTTTTGGTTCTGGCTTTAAGCCACATTTTGGTCATTACTATATAAATCAAAGGGTTAGGTAATTTTAGTTAATTATAGGTTATTCAATATGTTACATACGTCATTCATATTAATGAAGCGTTTTACATAATCTCGTAAAACGGTACAAAAATAGTCTAGTTTTCAAGGCTAATTCTCTCATAGTTTTGTTCTGAGATATTAGAAGAATCAGTATTTTTTCTGCGTGTAATAAATGACAACCCGGCTTGCTCTTTTTTCAACGCATTAAGTAATTTGATTTCCATATCAAATAACTTATCCTTTGAGATAAAATAATAATCCATATTATCTATATTAGTTTTAATCTTGTTTAATTGCGTACACAAAATATCTATACGGGATTTTTTGCTCATAAAATGTTTCTCCACCAGAGCATCCAACGCAAATGCCTGAGCATTATGGATTTCTACTTCAAGTTCTTTTGCCCAGTTGATTGCAGTCTGTTTAGCTATGCCGAGTTCTTTGGCTATAAGCTGGTAGGACATGCCTTCAGCTCTCATTTCAATTAGGCGTTTTTTAAGTTTTAGCGACTTCATACCTACCTCATTAAATATTGGATTAGGCTGGACTTCCAATCTAATTTGGGAATTATGACATTGAGTCATTAGCTATGCAAGTGGATGTTTTTCGATTTCAACAAGGGCCCAAATAACAGATGATATCTGGCATTTTTTGTGATAAAATTTACTTTCATAAATTTAAAAGGCATTGACGTGCGAAAAAGAACCGAAAACAACATAATAAAGTCAGTATTCGTATCTCAGGCCGAGTACGCTGAAATTGATGGGAATAAAGTAAGGTCAATTATCACCGGATCAGTTGGCGCTTGTTTAGTGATTATTATATATAATAAAGCTACCAAACTAACCGTTTTTGCACACATTGATGACCACACACAACTAGAACTAGTCAGCACTATGTTTTTACCTTTTGAAACCGCAGATAAGGCTGACTTACAAGTTTACCTGGTAGGGGGCTGGAAAAATAATCCCTCATCGTCACAAAAATTTGAATATGCCATGGGATTTTTTATTAACAAAGTGGGTGAGGAGCGGATCTCTAGCAGCTATGCTATGCAGAGAGAATCAAGATGCATTAATTTCAGATCCGACAAATATGACGTTCTTCCTGCAAACACAATGGGTGAAAAACTAAAATATTATTATCCAAGTGTAGGGTTTAATTGTGAAACTGGAAAATTACAAATTAGTGATAAGCCCCTTGACGACAAGATAAATGACCTATCTAGAACCCATATCTATCTCAGTTATAATGCTAAAGTAAAGCACCTTTATAAGCGAGGAGGCTTTGGCAGTATGCCTATTTATAAAGCAAATTTTGATGAACTAGGAAATTTTGCATTTTGCGCTCAGGAAATCTACGACGATCAAGACAATTTGAAAATCTTAGATAAATTCATAGTAGCTTTTGACGATCAAACAAAACAATTTAATATTGGGCAACTTAAACATAGCCTAGCTTTCAAAGCAATAAGTGCGGTTGGCATTGGAGTTTTAAGCAGCATATATTTCAGCTCAGTCGCTACAGTCGCGGTTTGCACGGTTGCTAGCATAGCTTTAGTGCATGAATTGTATAAATTTAGCTTTGATATTGATATGATAAAAAAAACTCATCATATTTTAGGCGTCGACGGGCAAAAGGCTTTTGAGATGTCTTTCTCATAAACATAGATAACTACATGCCTTGCGAAAGGGTACCGTTGTCCTCAACAACTCTGGCTTCAAAGCCAGGTTCAGCCACTGCAGGCACTCCAGTTACATGTGCGCCTTCCAGAACTTCCGCAGGTGAAGAAGAGGATAAAGAGCTGGAGGACATCAGCTCCGAGGGGGCTTCATCCAGTGCTTTTATAGTGTGGCAAACACCTATGGAAGAACGAGCTTTTTCAATTTCGCAGTTATAAGCCCTATTAAGTAATAAAAAAGCATTAGGGTCAGGTGGGCTCTTAGCCTGTCTTTTATTACGAAAATATATACTAATGCTATTTATAGCGTCCTGATAGTTCTTTGTTTCCTCGTAAGCATAACCCAGGTATAAGTATGCATTCAGATTACCTGGATTTAGTTTGATAGAGAGGTTGAGATTCATTATTGCAGCTGGATATTGCTTTGCTTGCAGACAAGCAAAGCCTAGTTGCAGATAAGCATCGGGGGCCATAGTACCCAAGTTAATGGAGTGTTTGATATCTGCGATTGCAGCAGGATATTCGCCAGCCGCACTATGAAGGCAACCGCGGTGAAAAAAGGCGTCAGGATTCCTTCGTAGCAGTTTAATAGAAGTTGTAAAATCACTTATAGCCAGAACAGCGTCGCCATTCATTCGATGAGCAAACCCGCGTAGAAGAAATGCATTTGGGTTACGTGGCCGCAGCTCAATCGACCTGCTGAAATCAACTATTGCCTGGACATAATCATAAGCATCTAGGTAAGCGTCACCACTTTTTAAAAAGTCTTCAAATTCATCTCTCATTTCTTTAATTAATTGGGTTGGATGCTCAAAATATTAGCATTCAAACCGGTTCTTGCAAGGAGAAAACCAAAACTATAAATAGTCGCGCAGTGCGACACAGCCTTTTATAACTTAACTACAAGCTGAAAGAGGGATTAACGCTAGCCTCACTAGACCTTGCACCATGTGTCCTTGCTTCAAAGCTAGGGCAAGCGACTTCAGGCAAACTAACCAGGCGTGGAGTTTCCTGAGGTTGCGAAGATAGTGAGCTGGAAGCTAATCCCATGGATTCTACAGGCAAAGGTTTGTCCATAGAAGAACTAGCCTGCATGGCAGCGTTTTGCAAATCTTTAGCAACCGGATTTAAATTGTTCTCAGCTTGTGTTGCTCTTAAGCTATTAGCATGACAGCTTTCTGCTAAAGCAAGTAGATCAGTAGCATATTGATTTTGAGGGTTCTGCTTTAGTGATATATTGATATTTTCTACAGCTCTTTTATAATCCTCAGTCTTCAAAAAAGCATAGCCTAACTGAAGATAAGCTTCCGGATTATGCGGCCGCTGCCAAATTGAGTACCTAAGATTCTTTATTGCAAGAGGGTAATTTTCGGTTACTATGTGAATATAACCTCGCTGAAGAAAAGCCTCTGGATTCTTAAACTTTAGCATAATAGATGCTGTGAAATCGCTTTTAGCTAATTCATAATCCTCTCGCATTCTATAAACAAAACCTCGTTGGAGGAATGTCTCTGGAGTGGGCTGTTGCTCGATAGAATCGGAGAATTTATATAAAGCTTGCATATAGTAGCTTCCTTTTGACAACTCAACTCCTTCTTTATATAATTCCTGTGAACTATCCTCTAACAAAGTTGAGTCTGCAGATTCGTTGCGCATTTTAACCTTTTATATGTTTAATGCCAAGCATTTTATAGCGAAGCCTTAAGATTAGTCAAGGATTAATATAAAAAGACGCATTTTTATTGAGATAATCGATGCTTTGGCAACAAAGTTTGCTATGAAACCTTCGATCTGGAGTGGGTGATAGCTACAATGTATTATACTGATTGCTGGTTTTCGGCCAGAAAGCTTTTAAAAACCTGGGCTTACCTGAACTGCACCCAGCAATTTCTTTAGCATTGCTTACCCGCGGGCTCCTCTCTGCTGCTACAGGTGAATTAGATGATAATGAGCTGGAGAATTGCACCTTGCCCTCGTCAGTTGAAACCCTGGCTAAAGTGATTTTAAGCCTAGGAGATTGCGACAGAAGAGTTAGGCTATTAATTCTCTCATCTAGCCCTGGCATGCCTTGCCTTTTAGCCATTTCGAAGTCTGCTAAAGCAAAGATATTTTGACCTGACAATTCATGAGCTTTGGCTCGAAGAAGATATGCATTTGGATTATGCGGTTGCAGTTCAATGGAAGCAGTTAAGTCAGCAATAGCTCGTGGATAGTTTTTGGACTTTATATGAGCAGCACTTCTACCAATGTATGCCATGGTATTTTCCCGCTGGTAAGCGATAACAGTGGTGTAGTCTTCTATCGCTCTTCCATAGCTTCCAGCGGCATAATGAGCATCGCCTCTGGCTAGGTATGCATTTGGGTTATCTGAGTCTAGTGCAATAGATGAGGAAAGATCGTTTATAGCCTCTGGGTATTTTCCAACTAATAAAAGAGCAGCACCGCATTCAAGATATGGGTCTGGGACTTGTCCTTCAATAGGAGCCGCTCTATTCATCAGAGCTTTTTGATGCTTTTCCATCAATAAATGAACAATACTATTAGCAGGATATCCATGCAGCCTGTCCGGCTGCAATGTAATAAATGCGATCAAATCTGCTATAGCCTTAGTGCGCTCCCCAATTAACCTAGAAGCAAGCGCACTTTCGATATAGGTGTTGGGATTATCCGGAAGCGGCTCACTGGTCTCGTTTGAAGCCGCTGGAGGAAGTAGAACTCCATCTATCATGTTGATAACCAATTATTTTGCAATTCCTAATATGTAACCATAAAAGCAAGCTTATTCAAGGAATAGTTCGGTTTTTATTTTGTAACCGCAGCTGATATAGTAGCTTTTGTGCCTTCTGGGGCAAGCGCAGGAGGCACTATACCAGGCTGCTGCTGCACATTTGCATTTTGGGTAGGTTTAGCCAGCGCAACAGGACTGACACTTGCCATCTGTTGCAGCTCAGTTTTAGGTTTTGGCGAAGTTAAAGAAACTGCAAGTTGCGGCGATGGCTGAATATCAAAAAACACTTCGTGCACAATTGGGTTACAGCTTAGATTTCCTGCAAGCAAGTTTTGGGTACTGCTCTCTAGCTTGCTTGCATCGCTTACAGTTTGAGGGGTAACTGGCTTCTCCTGTTGATCAGCTGCACCTCGGGCAGGCAATGCATTCCATGCACTTTTGGCTAAGCTTGCTAACTTTCCAGCAACCGTTACACTGGCAGCAATCGCCGCTAGGCCTGCTGCACCAGCGACTACAACCGAACCTATTGCCGCCACTGGGAGTGCTGTTACTGCAACACCCGTTGCAGCGAGAACTTGATATATCTTACCATCGACAGCCATGGCTGTCGCTACCGCTGCACCTGCACCCATAACAGTTCCGGCTGTTTTGGACATTGCATTTACTATATCTTCTTTTTTCGTACCGGTACCACTGGCAATGATATTTAATAACTTTTCTCTTCTCGGTACAGTATTTTGTCTTGCGATTTCTTCCATTATCTGAGTTTTTTGGGCTTGAGCAAATTCATCTAATCTTGTTTTGTAAAAAATAAAATTATCTAATTCACTTCCTTGTTCCTTAGTAAAAGATTCTATATTATTTTCTATTTCAACTTTATCTTTATTTGCCAATCTTCTGTTTGCAGCTAAAAACTCGGCTTTTTGGTTCTCATGGCGCTTCAAATAATTGAGCTGTTGAGAGAATTTTAAGAACGCCACAAAAGTATCTGGGCTCACTATTACCTGATTATTTGCAACCGCATTAATAATTTGTTCAATGGTTTTAGGTTTAGGCTTTGGCAGACCATCCTCTCCAACTCCTTCGGGCACGGGTAATTCTAGTATATACTTCATAAAGCGCCGAGAATCTCTCGGTGAATTTATAGCTTGTAATATTGGAGCAATGGCTTCTTCAAAAGTAGCATCCTTTGACCCTTTTGTAGTCGCAATAGGTACCTTCCTCTCATTCTCACCATTTAAAAGATGTTTATCTGCTTCTAAAATCTCAGCGGCAATTCTATTTAAAGCCATGGTTTTCCAAAATAGAGGAAACTTATAATACCAAGGTCTTTTATTTATAGTCTCAGTTACGTTAACATATTGGTGTAGTAGCATTTCATGTGCGCCTATTTGCCATTCCGCACCTTTATCACCAGCAGCTCTTCTAAGAGCCTCTGCAGTAAAAATACCTCCTCCATCGCCGTCCTGCTTTTTAAAATTTGAATGAGAGTTAACTGCGCTATGTAAAGACTCACCATATACCATCCTGCCGAATATGCCATTATCGTGAAACGAGCCAATCATAATATGCTCATTAATATCTACGCGCATATCTCTGACAGTATCGTTATTAAAGAAATCTCTGACTGTTGTTCGGGTTTTTTCTTCAACTGTCTTGAATATTTCGCGGCCAGCATATATTCCATTCATTGTAGTCCCTATTTCTTTAGCAATTGGAGCGGATTGGAAAGCATAATGGTTGGCAGCTGACAACGCTGTCACTATCGCAATTGTTTTGGCCACATTGATTAAAAAAGGATTTGGATCAGATTCATAGGGATCAGCTCCCCGAGCAATAAGGGTTTCCACGTATTTTGGATAGTTATTTGGTTGAATTACTTTCTCAATATCTTCAACTTCCTTAGCTTTAGACTTATCCTTACCTCCTGCTTCTTCTTGCGACTTTGGAGCTTTTCTTAAATGCTCTAAACCTTGTCTGGAAGCAGCTATAATATATGCGGACACACCGTCTTTATTTTTTTGGTTAACCTGGAGTGCGTTGCTTTCTAACAACGCGGAAATCACAAATTCATTATTTAATAAGCTGGCATAGATAAGTGGTGTATTTCCGTCTTTGTCGGCTATGTTAACATCTGCTCCACTTTCAATCAGCTTTCTTACTAATCTTTCATCACCACTAAGAACAGCAAGGAGCAATGGCGTTTCTCCTTTTGCGTTTTGGGCATTTATATCAGCTTCAAGTTTTATAAACTCATCAAGTATGTCATCTCGCTCTCCTTTCTTTGCTTCGCTTTCACTTTTAAATGCTTCACTATTTGTTACTAAATAATGCAGGGCAGTGTTACCTGCTTTATCCCGCACTTTCATATCATGGGTAGTAGGCTTTAAAATCTTTACTATTGCACTATGCCCTCCATTGCTGGCAGCCATTAACAGATTAACTCCCTCCTTATTGGCTGTTGGAGTAGCACCTTCATCAATCAAATATCTATAGGTTGCTGTATTACCTGATTGCGCAGCATACATGAGCGCAGTATTTCCCAAATGATCAGTTTGGCTAACATTAGGAGATGATTTATTCAAAGCAACAGCAGCTACTACCTTAGCATCTCCTTGTTGCGCTGCAAGCATCAGTAAATTTTGTCCATATTGATTGGTAATATCTACATCAACATCCTTATTAAGAAGGATGTTGAGAATTAATTTTTCTATTTGTTCTATTTTTTCTTTATTTGCGCTTTCCCCTTTTAGTTCCTCTTCCATTAACCTTTGATATGAGTGAGTTAGAATATTAACCTTTGATTTCTTATTATCAGAAACATTAAGATTAACAGTTAACGAAGCATTAATATTTATTCTCTTGCTTGCATTTTCTTTATTGCCCTGGTTATAGGTGAGCAGCACGCCCATAGACTGATAGATATTGTTTATATCCTTTTCTTTTTCTGTTATCTTTGTTTCTATTTCTTGTTTCTTTTCTGCTGTTAGACCTTCGGCTTCCAAAGCGTTTGCAAGATTAAGCAGTTCTTTTTCAAGCCCTACCGCATTGTTATATGCAAGATTCATTGGGGTTAGGCTTTCCTCACCCTTTACAGAAGGCCGATCGAGCATTAGCGCTTTTTTTGGATCTGTTTCTTTATTGTTTCTTTCAAGTAGAGCTTTAACGGCTTCAGTTTTCCCATACTTCATAGCTTCCTGCAGCAAGCTATGCTTTTCTCCAGAGCACCTATCTATGCTATTTAGATTAATGTCTGGATAAGGAGAATCTAAAAGTGCGTTAAGCATCTTTATATTGTTGCTTCTAAGAGCAATAAATAATGGGTTCAGAAGTAGCTTTTCAGTTTTTCCCTCATCAGTAACTGAAACTGTGATGTACGATGGGTTAAAGTCTTTGCTACTTTCTAGTTTGAGGAAGTTAGTTACTAATTCAGTATCATCGCTAAGCAACGCACGATATAGTATATTTGTATGAATCTGAGCTCTTATTTTTTTGAATTCAGCCTTATTAGCTTTATACTTACTATTCCTGTCTTTTCCTTCACCTTTACGTTGTGGTTTGAGTGCTTTTATAAATTCGTTAGCTAGACCAATATTACCTTTCTTCAGTGCAAGCATTATATGCATATATTCTACAGGTTTTTTAGCAACGATCTCCTTCCCTTTTTCCCCACTCTTTTCCAAAAGACCACTTCTTTCCTTAAGTGCTTCAACAAAATCCTTATCCTTTAAAAATTCTTGGAAAATCTCCGTAGCCTTATCATTATCATCTGACACTGCAAGCATCATAAGAGGCGTCATACCCGTGTTCATAAGAGGCGTCATACCCGTGTCAGTTTGGAGAGCAAACTTGTCTGCTCCATGGGCAACTAATTTTTTAGCTAGACCAACCTGGCCATTGCGACATGCATAGTGAAGCATGGTAGTGCCGTTCGCATCCAATTTGTTCACTTCTTCTTTAGATGAGTAATCAAGGAGTATATTCAATAGATCTTTGCCTTGAGGGTTATTTAAAGTAAATAACCTACTGACCTCACCTTTTGCGATAGTCTCAACTTTAGATACTAACACTGGGTCAAGCAAGTTCGCACGATCCTTATTAGGACTTTTTAATTCTGCTAACGCTTCATAATGCTTAGCTTCTACCAAAGCTCTAACAAAAACTTGAGCAAAATCATTTTTGACATTGTCTTTTACTTTCAGTAAACCTTCGCTAAACTCGACTATTTTACCTTTGTTATCTTTAAATTTTTCACTCTTACTTATCAAGGAAGCTATATTAGCAAGATACTTTGAGTTCTTATCTATATTTGTCTGGAACTTCTTTTTTAATTCATTAATATTTACGCCAGAAGCATTTTCAAGCGCCTTAAGCTCCTGCTTATCGCTCTCAATTGTTTTGGCCAAATATGCAATCAATTCCCCAAGTAATTGCGGTTTGTCCTCCTGAATCATTTTTTGAGCGAAATCGAGTGCTATGGTCTCTTTTTTTACTTTCAAATCCAAAGGAAATAAGCCTTTTTGTATAATGACATCGAACGTATCGCTGCATTGTTTTTTTTCTATGTTATTTATAAGCAAATCATAGATGGCATATATATCTTTAGTTTCACCAAGCTGTAGATATGTGTCCGCTGACACAATAGTAAAAGCTAAGTCTAAACGCTTTTCTTTTAGAGCTTTGAGCAAAGGGTTGGTTGTTTGCACAGATACATTTCCAAACACCTTCCCTAACATTCCCAATCCTACTTGCTTTACCTGATCAAAAGTTGCACCTTTTCCAATGAGTTTTGTTGACGCAGCTTCATCTCCTAGAAACTGAGCAATCGCGTATGGGCTTAGTCCTTGCTCAGTCGTTTTATTCAGAACAGTCTTCACTTTATCGACTTTTAGCAATTCATCTAAAACCTTAACATCCTTGTTAAGTACAGCTGCGTGCAGCATGGTAAATCCAGCTGATTCAATTTGATCAAGAACTACAAAATTATCAACCAGAGCATAATTAAGATTGACCTTCATTAACTTAACTAAAGATTCATCAGACATGCCTTCTAGTTCATTATTAAGATATGCCGAAATCACTATTTCAGCATTATCACCTAAATCTTTTGGATTAACTATGTCCGCCTTTAATAAAGCATCCAAAGCCCCCCACTCTTCCAGGGCAACTGCATTATCTAGGATTTCTTTTTTATAGCTGGGGCTAATACCTTTTAGTTTTTCCGGATTTTTGCTAAACAATATAACAAGTTGTGATTTTTGCTCATCGGTAAGCCTAGCAAAATGCTCTCCTTCACCACCCAACTGGTTGGGATTAACTATACCTGCTTTAAGTAAGGCATCTAAAGCCTCCCATTCTTGCAGGCTTACTGCATTAGCTAATATTTCTTTCCTCAGACTGCTATCCGCGCCCTGCAATTTATCGCAGTTTTCACTTAGTATTTTAATGAGTTGTGCTATCTGATCTTGATAAAAGCCTGTAAAACGCAGTTCATCCTCACCCAGCTCACCGAGACCTAATTCATTGGGATCAACACTGCCGTCCTTTATCAGTTTGCCTAATGAATCCCATTGATTTAACTTTACTGCTGCATTTAATACTTGCTTTTTTAAAGCCACCTTGCTGTCATCAAGTTCGTTATAATTTTTGCTGAATAATTCAATAACACGGATTTTATAATCGGAACTAAGGTGGGCAAACTCCAATGAATCAGTTTGTAATAGTACATTTAATTTAGGTACATCAAGGTTCTTGAGCGCATAGTCTCTTACAGTAAAATCAACACCTGCTACCATCCCAGCTGTTTCTAGTTTTACTTCCAGGTACTCATTTAAAAACCCCTTATCAAGCAGTTTGTTAAAAATACTCTCAAACCCTACTACAGGTGGGCGCTTCTTCGCACCTAAGTAAATAGCTTTTATATGGTTTTCATTAAGCAAATCCTTCATCGCTTTATTATCTATGAGCGCCTCCATAAGCCCAATAACTCCGGGATTCCCACTATCGTATATAAGATTGCCCAGGTAGTTTGTTTCCTTTTTTTCAATCCTTAATTGAAAATCAACAGGTACGCCATTTGCGATCAAAACCTGCTGTATTCCAAAATGATTTTTAAGCGCTGCAACTTTTAATAAATTAATTTCTTCATTGCCTTTACGGATTTTGGTTTGAAGAAGTGCTGGGTTAGTGCGGGCTATTTCAGCAACCAGATCATAGTTGCCCTTTCTAACCGCATTGATGATTATAGCCTTATCTGCGAATTCATTTTTATTATTTTCCCGCAGCACTTTAATCGCTTTATCAAATTCCGCCGGCTTAAGCTTGCTTAGTTTATCAGGAGAAAGAACACTCTCATCAATTTTTGAAACTAAGTATTCCTTTAATTGGGGGGCAGTAGTTTTTGAAATTAAATCAATTAAATGCTCTAAGAAGAAATGGCTGTTGCCTTTGTCTTTGAAAGATTTGTTAGCATCTATCACTTCAGACTCAAGCAATTCATTAAGTATGTTTTTAGCTGTTTCAAGTTTATCTGATGGCACTATTTCTAGATTATCTAAAGCTAAATCCAAAAGCGTCTTCCCACCTTTAGATATGTTTATTTGATCCGATTGTTTTCTTTTTTTTATTTCAACAAGTTTCTCTGCGAGTGGTGCAATCTGTAGTTTCTCAATGAAATCACCAACATGTCCGTACGGGCTGGTATCAAAGCGCGAAATGTGACCCATATAACTCTCCTTAATACATATAATTTATAGTGTACTTAAAAGTTATTAACATTTGGTTAACGCAGGGCATTTTTAACTTACTAGTTGGGGTTTCTTAGGGATTTCTCTTGAACATTAGGCAATTCCTTGCTATTAATGCTAGTGATTTATTGTGGATTTTGGATGATTCCTGAAATTGGAAATCTTTGCTTGTATTTGAGTCTCGCTATCAGTTCACTTATCTTTATACGCACTGTAACCTACCCTAATTTAGCCTCCACCAGGCGGCTCTGGCTTGTTAACACCGGATTCATTTTCCTGGCGGGCATTTGCCTGATTTATCTTTTTGCCATATCTGATTTCAGCATATTGAGTGTCGCTAATCATTCGCATACCGCAAAGCCCCTCATCTATAAAATCAGCGCTGCCTGGGGGCATCACGAGGGTTCGATGCTTTTGTGGTTAGCCGCCATTGCCTTTTTTAGCATATTATTTGCCTACTTTAGTAAAGGAGCCGCCAGAAGCATTGAGCTTACTTGCGGGGTTCAAGCGCTTGTTGCCGCACTTTTCACCAGTTTTACTATCTTTAGCTCAAACCCTTTTACTCGGATTTTCCCGGCTCCGCTCAATGGCCTTGGCCTAAATCCAATACTGCAGGACATAGGTCTAGCCATGCATCCCCCTATGCTTTACCTGGGATATGTTGGCTTCTCCATAGCGTTTTCAGCAGCTATAGCTATTTTGGCCTACAAGCAGGACTTCAAAAACTGGGTAAGTATGATCCACCCCTGGGTACTGCTTTCGTGGTCTTTTTTAACTCTGGGAGTGGGCTTAGGAAGCTGGTGGGCATATAGGGAGCTCGGTTGGGGCGGATTCTGGTTTTGGGATCCAGTTGAAAATGCCTCGCTCATGCCCTGGCTTTCCGGCACAGCCTTGCTCCACGCAATTGCCGCAAGCCAAAAAACCGGACAACTGCAGAAATGGTCAGTCTTCCTTGCAATTCTCACTTTTGCCCTCAGCATGATGGGAACTTTTTTAGTGCGATCCGGCATTATAACTTCGGTACATTCTTTTGCCACCGATCCAACCCGCGGCGTCTATATTCTCGCCATTCTTGCGCTGCTTATCTCCGGAGCTTTATTACTTTATGCCTGCAAAGCTAATAGAATCGGTATCAGTATTAAATATAACCTCATGTCGCGTGAAGCCTTCATTATGCTTAATAATGTTGTGTTATGCACAGCTGTAACTGTAGTGGTCGTGGGCACCATCTACCCTTTTGCACTTGAAATCTTCGCTCAAAAGCAGGTTTCTGTCGGCGCTCCATACTACAACAAACTCATCGCACCTTTGGCGCTTGCTACTCTATTCCTTGCTGTCATAGGGTCAAACCTGCCCTGGAAAAAAGTTAAAAAGCTCTCCTTCAGAAAACCGGCTTTTGCCTTCTTGCTAGCTTTGCTAATCGCCTCAACATTAGGATTATTTCATGGGATACCATTCTCTCTGGGGATATGCTTAATTTGTTTCAGCCTCTGGCTCCTGATCGCCATGCTTAACTTGTGGTTAAAGCTGCGGCCTGGGTTGTCAAATCCAGCAGTTGGCATGCTGATCGCACACATGGGCTTTGCCTTGGTAGTGCTCGGCGCCTCCCTGAATGGAGTGCTGAAAGAGGAAACTACAGGCATGCTTGAAGTCGGGCAACAGCTGCGTATCAGGGATTATACTATCACCCTTAAGGAAGTAACATATGCACCGGCTGAGAACTACATGAGCCGAATAGCCAAACTTGAGGTATCCGCGCCCGGCCAGTATACTATTAATCTCTACCCGGAAACAAGATTGTATACCGCTGAGAAACAGCAAACCACTGAGTCGGCTATTCACCACCATGCTTTCTATGACCTCTATACTGCGATTGGCGATTTGGATGGCAAAGGCCGGATCACTACCAGGGTTTTCTTCGAACCGGGGGTCTCATTCCTCTGGTTTGGGTGCTTAGTAATGTTTTTCGGCGGAATATACAGCATGTTTATAAAGCTGCTGTATGGTAATAAACTGAGTCAAGCCACCAGCTTTAGCCAGCGGCCTGACTTTCAAAAATAGCAATTACTACAGGACATCGTGTATAGCATTATGGGCGGCATTATCCTGACCATAAAGACAATATAAATTTATAAGCGGAGTTACTTCTTCGAAAACAGTAAATGTTTTTTCTCCTAAAGCTCTTATATGTTCATAACCTTCTACAATGCACTCCGCGCCTTTATTAATAGTCATATACTCTAAAATATAACCGACTTCGCCTAATTTTTTTGCGCTATTAGCTTGAACTTCTAGCGTTGCAGAGCATATAGAATAATCTTTTCCAGATATGTGGTATGCAGCAATGATACGAGCATCCACATAATAGTTCGTAAGCTCTATAATTGGCAGGCAGGCTGTATTATGGGTAGGGTAACCTTGTAAGAAAGCCGTTTGATTTAAAATATTAGCCAATTCCGGGCCCTCTAGGTTTTCTATGTGTTTAGTTTTCAAATCTGGGGTTGGACCTGTCGCTAAATGTATATTTTTCATCATTGAATTTAATTTTGTTGCCATAAAAATCTCCTTTTTTGTTTAATAAGCACATTATCATTTTAAGAAACCACTAATCATGCACAATGCTAATTTTATTAATTATTTATTAAAGCTACTTTCAATACAATCTTTTACTTAGTTATCACAATTAGTTCAACAATAGGTTGCTAATTTTATAGTCTAGGCTAGAATTTGTAGGCTAAGCCATATAGATATAAAATGAAGATTAACTCGGCTCAACTTGACAACTGGTTGCAAAAGCTTACTGCATTGCGGCTTGTCCTGGTTTACGGCCCTGAGGAAGGGCAGATCAGACTGGTGACCCAAAAACTCTACAAGCACTTTCTGGGTGATTCTGACCCTGATTTCAATTTAGTCACATTTAATTACAAACAAATCAAAGACGATCTTTCTACCCTACGAGACGAGATGGCTTCAGTTTCACTGCTAGGCGGCAATAAAGTCATAGTCATTGAAGACTGTGCAGCAACTATTGCAAAAGAGCTTCAGGAGCTGCTTAAAAACCCTATAGGTAAAGCCAAGGTAATATTGGTTAGCGATGACCTCAAGCCTACCTCTAATTTACGAAAACTTTTTGAAAGCGTAGAACATTGTGCAGCCATTGCCTGTTATAAAGATGATGTGAGGCAAATGCAGAAATTCATCTCCGAATATATGGCCAGT
>Ga0207081_1059_pt1 | contig 22324 bp, 16 predicted proteins | sample Alteio_BWMinHeat_59_FD_153524 | JGI IMG/M metagenome (GOLD analysis project Ga0207081, IMG submission 153524) | Enriched cells from forest soil in Barre Woods Harvard Forest LTER site, Petersham, Massachusetts, United States -... | ecosystem: Environmental > Terrestrial > Soil > Temperate forest >... | reverse complement strand
GGGATCACCGCGCACCATTTATTGTATGATCTCATTTACAACCCGGAAGAAACAATGTTTCTCCAAAAAGGGAAAGAAAGGGGGGCAGCTATAAAAAACGGTTTCGAAATGCTGCAATTACAGGCTGAGGCGAGCTGGCAGATATGGAACGGTCAACCGACTGTGTAATATACGCATGTGGTCACAAAATCCCTGAAATAAGGTATCCAGGTAAGTGGTGGAAATTGCTTCCGTGGCTTTAAGCCAAACTTATACTTATAGATAGGATTGATGAGGTAATCCTGGTGTTGCAAAACTTTCAGCCCGCTCTTTTTTATTATTCGCTCAAAACGCTCTATAGTGATCCGCGTATCGTATATATCCAGCAGATCCTGTATCACATTAGGTGCTTCCCCGCCCATTTTTAAGATTCCTTTATAAACCGGACGAGGCAAAATATGATACCAGGGGAGTTTGCTTACCCAATTTCCCTGGCATAATTGCTGATGGCCGCCAAAAGGCATATACCAGGGTGGGAACCCAAAAAATATTTGTCCGTCCTGCTTTAAGAAATTTTTAAGGTATGGGATAAATTTTTCCTGTTCGGGCACATGCTCTATTACGTCCTTAAGGATGATAATATCGAAGAAATTCCTGAAACGGGTTAAAAAAGAATCTTCGTAAATGTTCTGGCACAGAAACACGGCCTTACCCGCACCTACTTCGTTTTTAAGATACTCGTTTGCAAGTTCTATGCGGGCCGGCGCAAGATCAACGCCCACACAGTAGCAGCCGCGTTGTATAAATGGCAGTAACACCCCACCCTCTGCAGTACCAACTTCGAGTACTGCTAAACCGTTGCCAATTGGTTTTGTCTTTTCTATAAAAGGCAGCACGTAATTCATTGAATTGTCAACCTGCTGATCGAAACGGAGTTTACTGTCTATATGCTGCTTTAGGGCCAATTATCAATTTTTACAGGTAAATTTATTTAATTATTTTTTTATCAGCGTTCTCCAGTATTTCTAATTGTTTACGTATACTTTCATGGTGTATCTTTTCATACAGCTCTACTATAAATTCTTTGGTAAGCAAATGGGATTGGGCTCTTTCGCTCCTTGTTTCTACTATTTCACGCCAGCGGGCCGGCTGGAAGGCAGTCATATTACACAATTTTTTTACTTCACCCATTTGTTCGCTTAGCTCCATGCGCTTAGCCAGCAAGTCTATGATCTCCGCATCCAGGCTATCCATTAGCTGCCGCAGGTATTCAAGCTGCATCAGGCCGCCCATATCCTGCGTAAACTCTTCGCGTATGACCAGGTTTGCCAGTATTTCTTTAAGCTTAGCCGGAGTGATCTGCTGCGCGGCATCGCTCCAGGCCTCATCGGGGCGGGGATGTGTTTCTATCATCAGCCCGTCGAAATGCATATCCATAGCCTTTTGCGCTACTTCTCCTATACGGTCGCGATTACCGGTGATGTGGCTGGGATCGCAAATAATAGCAAGTTCCGGCCTGCGCCTTTTCAACTCTATGGGTATTGGCCAGTTAGGCTGGTTACGATACCCGGCGGCGGCACTGTAGCCGGAAAAGCCGCGGTGTATGGCGGCCACTTCCTTTGCACCGGCTTGTTCAAATCGCTCTATGGCTCCCTGCCACAGATCAATGTCCGCATTTACAGGATTTTTCACCATTACTTTGATATCCACTCCCTGCAATGCATCTGCCAGGTGCTGCACCTGGAATGGGTTTACTGAAGTACGCGCACCTATCCAAAGCACGTCAATATCATGTTTCAGGGCGTGTTCTATGTGCGCAGGCTCAGCTACCTCAACGGTAACCGGCATCCCATATTGCTTTTTTACTTCCTGCATCCATTGCAGGGCTTCTATCCCATTACCCTCGAACGAGCCGGGTCGGGTACGGGGTTTCCACACACCTGCACGGAATAGCTGGACATCCATCGCGCTCAATTGCCCGGCGGTTTCTATTACCTGCTCCCGTGTTTCTGCGCTGCAAGGCCCTGCGATCACAAATGGTTTGGCTGATTTAAAAAACACGCTGGTTGATTGGTTTGTTGAATGGTTGATTAGTTGATACCGTATAAGGGAGTAAAGTAAATGAAATAATGCAGGGGCAATCATTAGGTCTTAGGAACCGTATCTACCATTAACCATTAATCATTAACAATTAACCATTAACAATTAACCATTATACCTTCACTTTGCCGGGCAATACTACCGGGATCCCTTTTTCGGCTTTCATTTTTGCAAATCCACCAAGCACATTGCGGAGGTTGTGATAGCCGTGGCGTTTCAGTATGGATACCGCAATAGCAGAGCGGTAGCCACCTTCGCAATGAACATACAGGTTATTACTGTCATCTATCATAGCCACGTTCAGCGGGTCCATTAAGGTATCCAAAGGCACATTGCGGGCGCCTTTTACATGGGCGGTTTCAAACTCCGACGGTTTACGCACGTCAATTACTTCCAGCAGGGGATCATGGGGAATATCCATTGCAAATTCATCAGCTTCAATATCTATCACCAGGTCTATTTGTTCGCCGGCGGCGGTCCATGCATCGTAGCCGCCATCAATATAACCCAGTACATTATCTATACCTACCCTGGATAGGCGGGTAATACTTTCTTTTTCCTTGCCCGGCTCAGTAACAAGTACCAATGGCTGGCCATTGGGCAGCAATGTGCCGGCCCATTCAGCAAAACGGCCATTAAGGCCGATGTTTATAGAACCCGGTATAAAACCTTGTGTAAAGACGCTTGCCGGACGTGTATCCAGTATCCATGCATCTTCTTTTATTTTTTGTTTGAATTGTTCAATGTTCAGCGGCTGCAAACCTTTATCGAAAATATCGTCAAGGCTTTCGTAGCCCTCCTGGTTGATGCGCGCATTAATAGGGAAGTAGGAAGGAGGGGTGGATAAGCCTGTGGTAACCGACTTAATGAACTCTTCCTTTGTCATGCTTTGCAGCGCATAGTTAGTCGTTTTTTGTACGCCAATAGTGCTGAATGTCTCCGGGCCCAGCGCTTTTCCGCACGATGAGCCGGGGCCGTGAGCGGGGTAAACGATAATATTGTCATTAAGCGGTTTTATTTTGTTTTGGAGCGTTTCGTACATCATGCCTGCAAGTTCTTCCTTGGTCATATGGCCGCTGAAAAGGTCCGGGCGGCCCACATCGCCTACAAACAGGGTATCGCCGGTAAATATACAATAAGGCGCTCCTGCCTCATCATGCAGCAGGTAACAGGTGCTTTCCAACGTATGGCCGGGGGTATGGATCGCTTTTATCTTCAACTTGCCTACCATAAACTCTTCGCCGTCTGCGGCCACATACACCTTAAATGACGCCTCCGTATTCGGGCCATAAATTATTGGCGCCCCTGTTTTTTTAGAAAGGTCTATATGCCCGCTTACAAAATCTGCGTGAAAGTGTGTTTCAAATATGTACTTGATCTTCACCCCTTTTTCTTCGGCCATCTGTATGTAAGTCTCCACATCACGAAGCGGGTCTATGATGGCAGCCTCGCCTTCGCTGGCTATAAAATACGCAGCCTCGCTAATGCAATTCGTATATAGTTGTTTTATTTCCATACTACAGTGTTATTATTGTACAAAGTTACAATAAAGCGTTTATGGTTGGATTATTGATGTATAAATATAGTTTATGAATGTGAGTGGGGCCTTAAACCAAAGCTGTCATTCCCGGAGTTGATTTGCTGCACAAGCTCTTTGAAAAAATGATGGCTTGCCTGGTAAGGGTTTCATGGTGTTTTTTGGGGAGAGCTTGTATGTTTTTCTGTTATGGCTGCTACCTGGCATTTGATAAATATTATATATTTTATTAAAGCAATATATATGTGCTTATTGGTTTGCGCGTGTGACGTTCTGTGAGATGTGGAAAAAATGGATGATAATTTAAATTTAATATCAGCCGTTCCTAAGTTGCCCGTAGTTCCCAAAATTAAAAAAATACGCTGACGGCATACCCTCAGTAACTTCGCCGTTCGGGATTGCAACCCCGCTGGCATAGTCTCCCCCCTTCTGGTTGAAGTGTTGAGCGAAGCCTCACTTCAACCCGGCAATAAAACGAAGCAATATTGTCCGTAATGTATTTCGCGGTCTAATAGATTGATCAATGCCATCCCGCTGTATTCAAAATGTAATACCGAACCGGGGTGTAATAAGTTGCCGGAGAGCGCATGATAAAATACATTTTTTGTTGCATTAAAAGTATTGTACTAATTTTGATAAAATGAGTATCGTTTATGATCCTTAAATTCAACAACGATTACCTGGAGCATTTAGCAAAAGGCGATAAAGTAAAAGGTAAACCTAAATATGATATTGAAGTAATACTTAAATACAGGAAGACATTAAAGATATTGCAAGTTATGCCAAATACCGTTGGCCTGCGGCAATTAAGAAGTTTGAATTTCGAATCATTAAAAGGCGATCTGAAAGGTTTCTATTCTGTAAGAGTTGATAATAAATATCGTTTAGTATTTGCGATTGAAAAAGATATGATAACCATTACAGAAATTATAGTAATTGAAGATTTAAATAATCACTATCAATAACAAAAATCGTGAAACACTCAAAAATATTAAGCAAAGCCGGGACCCAAATTGACATAAATATACTGCTTCATCCCGGCGAAGTATTGGCTAATGAATTAGACGCTAGGGGCGAAGTCAAATCTGCATTTGCCATTAGGATAGGCATGTACCCCTCGCACTTCAGCAATCTCCTGCGGGGTAACCGGGATATTTCCGCCGGTATTGCCATCAGGCTTGAGCAGGAATTAAATATTCCCGCAGAGTTCTGGCTCGGCCTGCAAATGGAATATGACCTCCTATATGAACGGCAGAAATTGCAGTTAATGTAACAGGGCAGATTTTTTCGGCTGTAAGAAGAAACATTGATAGATTCCCGCCAGGCTTTATGTGTGAACTGGATGAAAAGGAAAAAAGAGGTGGTATCACAAAATGTGATACCTTCCAGGCAGTATCCTGGCGAAGCTACCCCTTTTGCTTTTACGGAAACAGGTGTCGCCATGTTATCCAGCGGATGCCGGATATTGCTAAAAAGGTGCCACAACTGATTAATAGCAATGAAGAAAACTAATCATTAAGCGAGAGATTGGCTAATATTTCATTAGCCTTTGCTAATTTCTTTGGGAAAAGAACTTTTTTAGAATCCTTTGCAAGTTCCTCACTTACTTTGATATGAAGAACATCTGATCCTGAATTTACCTGAGATTTTTTTTCGGATTTAGTTTTCATAAAAACATACTATTTTCTTTTTATTAAAAAACCAATACAATTTATATTATGTGAAAATGGAATTCTGATTATTCTGCCATTCACTAATTGAACAGCAAAGATATGAAAATCCTTGTTAAGCAATTCGAAATTATTGGAAATTGCCATTCTGTAAAGCCGTGTTCTCACATCGTTGCTGCCAAAAAAGATGATGTTCCTATCGGGGTAAATTGAAGTATAAAAATATACCACATCTGCAACAGTAGCTAATACCTTATCCCTGTCCCCGTTATTGGAATCAGTTTCGTCATCAATATCAGCTTCATTTATTTTGTCGCCAAATCCAAGATTATAAATTCCAGGATAATAGGTTTCCGCAAATTGTATTTTCTTGATAATCTCCCCTTTTATTCCAATACTAATAAATTCAAAAACGTCAAAATCCGGTGATGCCGTAATTTCGGTGTACTTTGGGTAATGCATATAGCAAAAATAATTTCTATATTTAAGGCTAAATATCTACAATCATATCCAAATTGCACAAAACAATTTATAAAATCCCGGTAACCCTTATTCTGAATATGCTCCCCAACTAGTTGAAGGGTAAGCGAAGCATCACTTCAATCCATCAATAGAACGAAGACTGCCTGCCGGTAGGCAGGGGCTATTTTCCGACAATGTATTCAATGTATAAATGTTTGTAAAATATAATAATATATATAAAATTAATGATAATAACACAGCGCCTCTTTTAAAAAAGGGCCGACTGTGCTGTGTGTTTTGTATCTAAACCCGGAATGAATTTTGTGTGCCTTCTTTTGATGGCAAAATTGAAGATATGTAACGATAGCCAATTCCTATTTTTTCGGGAAGCCTGAATGTGCCGCCAACCAGTCGAAGGGCCAAACCACGACATGCCGAAATTTTGCCCTCGGACTGGTTCACTTCAATCTATAAATAAAACGCAGCTTGCCGGTAGGCATGGGTGGAACAATTTGCAAAAAAATCTCAATTTTTATATACCTGAATTGATCCGCCGGGTTTGAAGTGCCGAAGCGGGGAAAAAAGACATAGTATTCTTTATTGTTCTTTTGTATATTTTATTTTTTTTAAAAATATAACATAATCAATAATGTATCAATATTTATATTTTTCAACGTAATAATTCTATCTTTAGTTACCCACCAATTCTAATGGCAACCAGTTATGTGAAAAATGGCGATCAACCCGGAGAACTCCCATTGTTCTTTAAAGAGTACTGAACAATAATTCCCATCATAAAAAGTATGTAATGAATAAAGTCCTTAAAGGTATCATAGGGTTTTCACTAAAGAACAGGTTTTTCATTCTTTTCTGTGCGCTAATATTGGTTGTGGCTGGTATTATCACCTACAAAATTATGCCTATTGAAGCTTTTCCTGATGTGACGAATACCGAGATAAGCATTATTACCCAATGGCCGGGCCGCAGCGCTGAAGAGGTTGAAAAATTCATTACCATCCCTGTTGAAATAGCCATGAATCCCGTGCAGAAAAAGGTGAGCCTTCGCAGCACAAGCATTTTTGGTTTATCCTATGTAAAGTTGATTTTTGACGATGATGTAAAAGATCCCGAAGCCCGTCAGCAGGTAATGAATTTATTACAAAACGCAACTCTTCCTTCCAATGTTCAACCTTCGGTACAACCACCTACCGGGCCTACCGGCGAAATATACCGTTATACCCTGGAAAGTAAGGTGCGTGACGTACGTGAACTAAAAACGCTGCAGGATTGGGTTATTGAGCGCCAGTTGCGCTCAGTGCCGGGAGTGGGTGATGTTACCAGCTTTGGGGGGAAAACCAAAACTTATGAAATACAGGTTGATCCCCGGAAATTAACCTCACTGAATATTACACCATTAGATGTATTTACCGCTGTTCAAAAGACAAATATAAATATTGGCGGAGATATAATAGTCCAGAATAACCAGGCCTTTGTAGTAAGGGGGATAGGGCTACTGAACGACATCAATGAAATATCAAACATCATCATAACCAATACCAATGGAGTACCGGTACTTGTAAAGGATGTAGCCGAGGTAAAAATATCTAACCTGCCGCGGCTGGGCTGGGTTGCGCGCTCAAATGGCTTAACAGATTCATCCGGCAAGCGGGTAATTACGGATGAGCCCGATGTAGTGGAAGCAATTGTAGTAATGCGCAAAGGGGCGAATCCTACTGAAGTGGTTGATGCTATTAAAGAAAAGGTAGAAAAGCTGAACCGCAGTATTTTACCGAGGGATACCCGTATCGTTCCATACTATGACCGCTCTGACCTGACTGAATATGCAACACATACTGTTACCCATAACCTGGCCGAAGGAATTATTCTGCTTACGATATTGGTTTCATTGTTCATGTTTAACTGGCGTACAACGCTTATTGTCTCTATCATCATCCCGTTAGCGCTTCTCTTCGCATTTATTTGTTTGCATTTGATGGGCATGTCGGCCAACCTGCTTTCATTGGGTGCTGTGGATTTTGGTATCATCATTGATGGCGCTGTTGTGATGGTGGAGGGTATGTTTGTTATTTTCGACCATAAAGCTAACGAGATTGGCATGCTGCGTTTTAATAAGCTGGCTAAATATGGCCTGATAAAGAAAAACGGGGCCCAGTTAGGAAAAGCGATCTTTTTTGCCAAACTGATTATCATTACCGGCCTGCTGCCCATTTTTGCATTTCAGAAGGTGGAAGGCAAAATGTTCTCTCCCCTTGCCTTTACACTTGGTTTTGCCCTGGTTGGGGCCTTAATTACCACGCTGACATTGGTACCGGTACTGATCAGCATTTTACTTAAAAAGAATGTACACGAGCGTCGCAACCCTATTGTCCATCATCTTACCGCCTTTATGCTCGGCGGTTTTTCCAAAGCATACAAGCATAAAAAATTTGTTATTCCTATATCTATAATTATTATGGCTATTGGTTTGTTTTCATTTAAGTTTTTAGGTTCGGAATTTTTACCTGAACTGAATGAAGGTTCTATATGGTTAAGAGTGCAAATGCCGTACAGTATTTCCCTGGAAAATTCTGTAGAAGTTTCTACAGAGATCAGGAAGAAACTGATGCTTTTCCCCCAGGTTAAATATGCCGTATCTCAAACCGGCCGCCCGGATGATGGAACTGACGTAGCCGGTTTTTACAACAATGAATTCTCCGTAATGCTTTACCCGGAGAGCGAATGGAACCCAAAAATGAGCAAGGACGAACTGATCCAGTTAATGAATACAAAGCTGTCTGTAATACCAGGTGCTGAGCTAAATTTTTCGCAACCCATCATGGACAATGTGGAAGAAGCTGTATCTGGTGTGAAAGGATCAATATGTGTAAAGGTTTATGGCGATTCACTGACCTATATGGAAAAGAAGGTGAAAGAAGTGTATAATATCCTGAAAGATGTAAATGGAATTACCGACCTGGGCGTCATTCATAATATAGGCCAGCCGGAACTGGATGTAGATTTTGACCAGCAAAAAATGGCGATTTACGGGGTTTCTACAGCAGACGCAAATGCGGTCGTTGCAATGGCTATTGGCGGCCAGGCAGCGTCAACATTGTATGAAGGCGCAAGGACCTTTGATATACGGATACGGCTCCCGGAAGAATTCAGAAAAACGCCTGATGACATTGGCAATCTCCTTGTCCCTACGCAAAGCGGTTCAAAAGTGCCTATAAAAGAACTGGCAACAATCACTCAAAAAACCGGGCCTTGCCTTATTTTCAGGGATGATAATGAGCGCTATTCTGCACTTAAATTTTCTATCAGGGACCGTGATATGGGAAGCACTATTGCCGAAGCCCGAAAAAAAGTAACTGAAAAAGTGCATTTGAAACAAAATTATACGATGGCATGGCAAGGAGATTTTGAAAACCAGCAAAGGGCTACAAAGCGCCTGGCGCAAGTGGTGCCAATCAGCCTGTTACTTATATTTCTATTATTGTTCACCATGTTTGGCAATTTTAAAGACTCGCTCCTTGTATTTCTAAACGTTCCTTTTGCCATTGTTGGCGGTATTGTAACATTGCTTATTACCGGCACTAATTTCAATATTTCTGCAGGTATTGGTTTTATAGCGCTGTTTGGAATTTGTATTCAAAACGGAGTATTGCTGATCATTGTATTTAAACAAAATCTTGAAAAAATGAAGGGGGATAACAGCACATTATATACTTCTATAAAATTGGGCGTTAACTCAAAGATACGGCCGGTGGTAATGACAGCCATGATGGCTGCCATAGGCCTTTTACCTGCTGCTGTCTCGCATGGAATTGGTTCAGAAAGCAGCAGGCCCCTGGCACGTGTAGTTATTGGCGGTATACTTTGCGCTATGATCTTTAGTTTGTGGGTATTCCCGCTTATCTACGGATGGGCTTACAGGAAAATTGATCAGAAGCATATTAGTGAAATGGACTAACGACGGAAATTTTTGGTAGCAAACCAGGAAACCCTGCTGTTCCAGCAAGTAATCAATAAAAGCATCCATTTTGCTGAAAACGGACTTTATTTCGCTGCCGTTCCTTAATTTTATGTCCGGCCTATGAATAATCTACGGGGAGCCTTATTTTTCTTTTATTTATTAGCTGCATTTAATGTAAATGCACAGGATGTGCCTGTACAGGATACTGCTGTTGTAAAAGATACATCTTCTGTTGTAAAAGATACCGCCAGCCAATCGCAAAGCAGGTATGAGCTTAATGCCCTGGAGCGGAAATATGAGCGGCAAAAAGAAACACAGGCCCTCGTTGATTCTGAAAAAGCAGCAGAGGCAAAGACCGACTCGGGAAAAGTGGCTAATGAGAAACTTGTATTAGCGAGCTATATAGCGTCTCTTGCGTCGAACGATATGTATGGAAGAGGGTATGTGAATAATGGCAGGGACGTAGCAGCAAGATATGTTTTGAAAAAATTCAGGGATTTCAAATTGCAGCCGGTTGCTAAAAACGGGGCGTATGCACAGGGCTACGCTTTCCCTGTGAATACCTTCCCTGGCTTAATGGACCTGAGCATTAACGAAGCCTACCTTGCCCCCGGTAATGATTACATTATAGATGCTTCCAGTTCGTCATTTTCTCAAAAAGACCTGAAGTTCAAAAAGATAGACCTTAGTAAGATACCCGAAATAGCTGCCTGGCGGCTGATGAAATCGGAAATGGATACGAATTATGTGTATTTATTAGAAAATGTTGATTCGTTTTGCGCTAATATGCTACATATACGAACCGGAAAATTTACAGCACAGCTTCCGAGGGGCTGTTTTATTATCCCGGTAGAAGGGAAGCTTACCTGGACTGTAAGCAGGGAGTCTATACCTGCTACAGTGTTCTATGTAAGAGCAGGCGCACTGCCCAGGAAAATAAAGAAATTAAGTGTGGGCGTAACAGCGGTATTCATACCCCATGCCCATAGCGAAAACATAGTAGCGTGTGTGCCGGGGGATGTGAAAGACACTTTTATTGCATTTACCGCCCATTATGACCACTTGGGTATGATGGGCCAAAACACTATTTTTCCTGGGGCCAGCGATAACGCCAGCGGCACAGCTACCCTGCTATACCTGGCATCCTATTTTTCAAAACACCCGCAGCATTACTCTATACTATTCATAGCGTTTAGCGGGGAAGAAGCAGCCCTGATGGGGTCTGAGTTCTTCACACAACACCCTATGGTACCATTAGGGAATATTAAATTCCTCACGAATATTGATATAATGGGTGATGCCACTGATGGCATAACTGTAGTTAATGCAACGGAATTTCCTAAACAATTCCTGCTTTTGCAGGAAATAAACCAAAAGAAGGGCTACCTCCCGGTTATAAACAGCCGGGGAAGGGCGGCGAACAGCGATCATTATTATTTTACAGAAGAGGGGGTGCCCTCGTTTTTCATTTATTCCGCCGGGGGAAAGGGTTATTATCATGACGTATATGACCGGGCAAAGGCAGTAACGCTCAACCATATAGACGATGTAACCAAGCTGCTGATAGATTTTGTACAGGAACTTAATTAGACATACCTGCCATGGGATAAAAGCTTCATGCATATGCGCCAGGATCAACGTATTGTTTTGACAATGTTAAGCAGGTCATTAGTGGTGCTATAATCATCAATACTTATGTGGGTATTGAAGAGTAGCTGGCTGATAGTTGTATTTTTGCATCAGCTAATAACAATTGGCATTAAATTACGGAAAGGAAAAGCCGCTCACAAAGGCGATTTAAGCACACAAGGGCGGTTTGCATAAAGATTTTTACAGCCCTAAATGTTATTATTTAATAGTGGCGGTTTATGGAAACAATAATAAATAAAGTAGCAGAAAGCGGTATCATAACCCTTGACCTTGCACCATATATCCCGGCAGATAAAATAGCTGTTTTTGACCTGAAACCTTTCTTATTCAGGGAAATGATACTGCGCGAGAAGGATTACCGTGCAGCATTGCAAACACATGACTGGAAACAATATGAGGGAAAGCACGTGGCTGTGTTGTGCAGTGCGGAAGCTATAATACCCGTATGGGCATATATGCTGGCCGCTACTTACCTGGAACCAGTGTCTGAGTCTGTATATTATGGTACGAGAGAAGAGCTGACAAAGGCGCTGATATACAGGCGAATAGAACAAATAGATGCGGCCGAATACACAGACAAGAGGGTAGTAATAAAAGGATGCGGTGATACACCGATACCGGAAGCAGCCTATGTGGCTATAACACAACACCTGCGCCCTTATGTAAAATCACTGATGTACGGAGAGCCGTGCTCTACAGTGCCTATATACAAGAAGGCGAAGTGAAACTTAGCGTATACAAGAGTAGGGGATGATCATTTTGATGTGTATGTAGTGCTGCCGAAAGTAAGCGTATAGGTGGCATTAATCGTGAGTACGATATTTGACGCGTTTAGGGTTAAAGTGCCTTCCGCCGCCGGAGTGGTCGAATTCATTATATAGATATTTGATGAAGAATTATAGATGTAGGCGAACACGATGCCGTCATAAGACAGCTTCCTGTCGGCGGCAGCGGTATCAATCAATACATAATCAGTAGGCTTGTTACTGGCGCCATAGAGCGATACTGCGGGCTTTCCGTTAATTGTTCCCGTTACAGGTGATATTCGGTTGCTTTTGGAACATCCGATTGAAGAAATGAGCGAAAAAAACAAGCCGGCGATTATTATCCTTTTCATTTCAAGTCTAACGAAAAAAAATGAGTTTTTGGTATGCGGTAATCTTTTCAATATACCCTTTTTTATAACGGTGAGTTAATCATTAAATAAATAAATCTGCTTATTACAATAATTTAGTACCTTGCTTTTTCGCCCGAAGTATTTATAAAAATATACTTAGTGCATAAGTATTAGATTGACTCTATAGTAATAAGGTATAATTTTTATTTTACCACAACATTTGTACTCTACTCATATGAAGAAGTTATTTTTCCTGCTATTTTTATTGGCGCATTTTTTGTCATGGGCGCAAAAAAAAGAGAGTACGCAGAACACGCCGGAAATTGATTCACTGATAAAGGAGCTTCCTAAAAAACCTGACTTCAGGATCAATACAGCACTGATCCTTGACAATATCGGGTTTGATTATAATAAACTGGGAGACTACACCCAGGCAGTTGATTATTACTCAAGGGCTTTAAAAATATTCGACAGGCTGCGTGATGAAAACGGATTGGCACGTACGGAAGGTAATATCGGCAGCTCTTACCTGAGTATGGCCGTAGATACTACAACGGGGAAAAAACTGCCGGCCCAAGCCAGGGCGACAAATCTTTATAGGGCAATTGACCATCTTAAACAGAGTATCGCCATAAGTAAAAAAAATGGGTTTACAGAGGTATTAAATATCTTCTATAAAGACTTGTCTGAATCTCAAAGAGTACTTGACTATGACGTTGCCAGGGCCAATTCTAAAAACAAGAACGGCGATGCAAAGGAACCTTCTATTGAAGATGAGAGTGTCGAAATATCCAACCTGGAGACTCGCAGAAGCCAGGAACTGAAAGAGAAACAAAAAGAAATAGACCGGATACAGGCAACAAATAAGCAACGGGAGCAGTGGTACTACATAGCCGGTGTTGTGATTTTGGTGATAGCAACGATTGCCATGTACCGCAGCTATACAAAACAAAAAGCGAATACAAAGCTCATATCTGAAGAAAAGAAAAAATCGGAGGACTTGCTGCTGAACATCCTGCCGGCACAGGTGGCCGAAGAGCTTAAGGAAAAAGGCATGGTACATGCCCAGCATTTTGATAATGTCACGGTTCTGATCACCGACTTCGCCGGTTTCACCAATGTTGCCGAGCGGTTTTCACCCAAGCAATTGGTAGGGGAGCTGCACGCCTGCTTTAAGGCATTTGATGGTATGCTGGATAGATACCACATAGAAAAAATAAAAACTGTGGGTGACGCCTACCTTGTAGTTGCGGGCCTCCCGGTTGCCAATCCTAACCATGCCACGGATATGGTATCAGTGGCTATTGCCATGCGTGATTTTATGCTGTACCGCAAAACACAGCTTGGCGATGCTACTTTTGATATGAGAATAGGTGTGCATACCGGGAGTGTGGTAGCGGGGATAGTAGGCGTTAAGAAATTCGCGTATGACATATGGGGCGATACCGTGAACCTTGCCGCACGTATGGAACAAAATTGTGAGCCAGGGAAGATCAATATTTCCCAGTCTACTTACAACCTGGTCAAAGATCAGTTTGATTGCGAGTACCGTGGGGAGATACAAGCTAAAAATAAGGGCAAACTGAAAATGTATTTCCTGAACAGGAAGTTATAGTAATCGTTGGATGCCCATTGCTTACTGTGAGTTTTGGCGTCAGCGCTTTTGTTATGTTATTTCTTTAGCGGCATCTCCGGCAGTATCATACGGCCTCTTATCAAACTTCCGGTAAGCCCAGCCGAATATCAGCGGGAACACCCATAAGGAGAAGATCATTGCGCAAAGAATACCACCGATAACTACACGGGCCAATGGCCGCGAACTCTCCGAACCAATACCGTGTGACAGCGCAGCCGGGCACAGGCCGATAGCCGCCATTAGAGCGGTCATCATTACCGGCCTGATCCTCTGATTTACCCCTAATTTTATAGCAGTGTATAATGTGTCGGAACCCGTTCGCACTTTTTGCAGGTTTTCTTTAAACATAGAAATGAGGATGATGCCATCCTGGATGCAGATGCCGAATAAAGCGATAAAACCAATACCCGCAGAAATACTGAAATTGGTACCGGTAATAAACAGTGCGGCGATTCCCCCTACAATGGCAAAAGGTACATTGAGAAATACTAACCCTGCATCTTTAAAGTTTCCAAACATGGTAAGCAATAAAATGAAAATGAGCAATAAGCTGATAGGCACCACCTGCGACAATCGTTTCTGCGCCCGTTCCTTATTTTCAAAATCTCCCTGCCACGCCATTCGGTACCCTCTCTTCAGATGGACTTTCTTAGCTACGCTCTTTTGCGCCTCGTCAACAACGCTACCCATATCCCGCCCCCGTGCTGAAAATTTAAGCGCTGCGTACCGCTCGTTCTCATCCCGGTATATTAAACATGCCCCGGTTTTACGGGTAATATCTGCAATTGCCTTTATCGGAACTTTAGAGCCGGTTAGGGTAGGTACTAATAAATTGCCTATGTCTTCTTCCGTTTTACGGTATTCCTCCGGCAGGCGCACCCTGATGTCAAATGTCCGGACTCCCTCATAAAGAGTAGATGCAGCCAGGCCGCCAATTGCCATTGACAGCACCGCGTTCGCATTTGCGGTTGTAACACCGTACAATGCCATTTTTTGCTGGTCAAGGTTTACGTCAATTTCCGGCTGCCCTATATTATGCATGATACCAAGGTCTTCTACTCCCGGAATATCTTTCATTGCGTTATATACCTGCCCCAATTCCTGCTCCATATAATTTAAAGAATCTCCATAAATTTTCACAACCAGCGAACCCTTTACGCCAGATACAGCCTCCTCTACATTATCCATAATGGGTTGAGAAAAGTTGAGGTCTATCCCGGGAATCGCCGATAGCTTTTTGGTCATCTGGTTTATTAATTCCTCTTTGGTCATTTTAGGCTCCCATTTGTCCTCAGGGTACATGATCACATCGAATTCGTTATTGTAAAAGCCGGCTACATCAGTTCCATCGTCTGGCCGTCCCGTTTGTGACACCACAGTTTTCACTTGTGGAAAGGTCATTAGTTTGTTGCGCACCTGTAGTGATACATCCACTCCTTTCGGCAGGGAAGCACTGTAAGGCAACTGTACACGCAACCAGATGGAGCCTTCGTTTAATTCAGGCAGGAACTCAGAGCCCAGGTATCGGAAAGAATATAAGCCAACTACCGCTATAACCCCGGCCGTAATAAGAACTATTCTCTTATGCCTGAAGGAAGCTATAAAACCGCTCAGCATTACCTTTGTCAGAAAGTGGACAAAAGGGTTATGCTTTTCGCGCACATTCTTATTTAGCAGGAAGGAAATAAGCACCGGCACCAGTGTAAGCGTAGTTATCAATGCGCCTATTAATGCAAAACCAAGGGTGTAAGCCAATGGGGAAAACATCTTGCCTTCCACTTTCTGGAAAGCGAAAATGGGCAGCAGGCAGGTAATGATAATCACCTTTGAAAAGAAAATAGCTTTACCCATTTTCGTTCCAACCAGCTTATACATACCCATTTTGGACAGCTTATTAAATTTCTCCATTCCCACATCTTCTGCTTTGGCATTTAATGCCACAAACAAGCCTTCCACCATCACGACGGCGCCGTCAATAATAATACCAAAATCTACCGCCCCCATTGATAATAAATTGGCGGTCATACCTTTTAGTTTCAGGCAGATGAAAGCAAACAATAATGAAATAGGGATAATAATGGCCACAATTACGGTGGTCCGCCAATCAAAAAGGAATAACGATACGAGTATGATAACCAGCAATATGCCTTCTATAAGATTATGCAATACGGTATGTGTGGCAAAAGAAATAAGATCGGAACGGTCATAATAAGGAACGATCTTAGTATCGGCAGGCAGAACATCACTGTTCAGCTTTTCGATTTCTTTTTCTACTCCTGCCGCCACTTCAGAAGGGTTTTCACCCTTGCGCATTACCACGATGCATTCCACCACATCATCCAGGCTGGTAACCTGGCGTTTGCCTGCGGAATCGGTAATAGCATCGCTCCGGGTAACCCAACCAAGCCGTGGCACATTGGATATTTCTACTGTTGCAACGTCTTTCACCAGCAGCGGCACACCATTGTTGTTCTGGACAATGATATTGTTGATCTCATTTATGTCGTTTATCAGGCCAATTCCGCGCACCGCATATGCTTCATCGTTCTCAATGATCATATCTCCGCCAATGTTGATGTTGGTATTTTGCACGGCTGTAAATACATCAAGCGGAGTAAGGCCCAATGAAGTGAGTTTCCCGGGATTCACTTTTATTTCGTAAGCCTTTGTTTTCCCGCCGAAGGCATTAAGGTCGCCGACTCCGGGCACGGCACGTAGCCTGCGGTCTACCACCCAGTCCTGGATAGTTTTCAATTCTCTTACGTCCCGGAACGTGCTTTTTAAGGTATAGCGAAAAATCTCACCGGTGGGTCCCGTAGGCGGCTGGAGCGCCGGGGTAATATTAGGGGGAAGGGTAGCATTGTTGATCAGGCTCATTACCTGCAACCTTGCCTGCGGGTCTTTTACCTCATCGTCAAAAATGACTTTTACGTACGATAAACCAAATATGCTGGTTGACCGGAGGCTTATTTTTTGCTGTACCGGGTTCAGCGCTATTTCTATAGGGATAGTTATGTATTTTTCTACCTCTTCTGCACTTCTGCCCGGCCATTGGGTGATGATATCTATTTCAGTATTGGTAACATCAGGAAACGCTTCAATGGGCATTTGCCTGAAAGTTATAATACCGGCTATTATCAGCGCACAGGCAGAAAACAGTATAAAAAACCTGTTTTTTAACGAGAACGCTATTACAGATCTGATAATCTTATTCATTTTGCTTTATGATTAGTTGTTCAACTCACTATAGATCTGGAGCGCCAGCGATCCCACAACTTCATCGCCTTCCTGAACGCCTGAACTGAGGTAGGTCCTGTTGCCAATGGTGTTCAGCACCTCTACAGGCGCTATATCAGCTTTGCCTTGCCCATGATATACAAGCACATAGTAGCGGCTCGTTTCGTAAACAATCGCCTTGCTGGATACACATAGTGCCTCCTTGCCTTCGGCATTTAGAACGAGAACGCTGGCGTACATTTGCGGCTTTAAAATATAGTCCGGGTTTTGCAACACAATTCTGACTTTAACTACTTTACTGGTTGGGTCAAGTACATTAAGTATTTTATCCACCTTCCCGGTAAAAACTTTGTCCGGCTCAGATAATATCCTCACTTCCACATTATCACCAACATGTACTTTTTCCACATTGGCTTCATACACATTTGCCTGCACCCAGACCTCTTTAAGATCAGAAACAGTAAAAAGAGCGGTTCCGTTATCGGGGCGTACATCCGTGCTGTTCGTCACGTTTTTTTGCACTACAAAACCGCTGATCGGCGCCTTTATCACATAATCTCCGGTCGCACTGTTACCATTTATTTTAAGTACCTTTTTTGCAGTTTCCAGCGCTGACAGCGCTTGGTCGTAATTCGTCTGGGCAGTCGTAACGTCCAGTATCGAGGCAAGTCCGCTTTTATAGAGTTCCTTGTTTGCCTCAAGTTGTTTTTTTGTAGCTGTTACATTAGTTTCCGCTATTACCAGGTTATTGCCATAGCCTGCCATCTCACTGCTTTTTACCACGGCCAGCACCTGCCCTGCGGTTACATAATCACCTAATTGCACTTTTACATCCTGTACCACACCGCTCACCAAAGAGAAGATATTTACCTGCTTGTCCTGGTCGAAATCTACCATTCCGGTCAGTTTCAGGGCATTTACGAGCGGGCATTTTTTTACAGTATCTATTACCAGGGAATGCATTAATGTATCAGGGATAACATATTTTACCTTTTCCTCGGCTTTTTTCGCCTTCTCTTCACAGCTCAGCAGCAATAAAGACGATAATAGTAAAATGCCTGCGCCTATAATTAATTTCCTTTGTTGCATATTCAGAAATTTTTGAGAATTGGATTTAGTGATCTGTTTATTTGTCAAATAAATTAGAGCCTGTCAGGAAATTGATGTTTTCCAATGCATACACCTTATTATATAAAAGTGTGTTGAGCTGCACTATATTTTGTTTGTATGAATCATAGAATGTAAGAAAGGTCAGCAGGCTCACATTTCTTTTCATGTAGTTCTCCATCATATTCCTTGCCAGCGTATCAAAACTTCCGGCAAAAGCCGGGTCAATGCCTTTATACAGCCTGTCTGCGTCTATTGCCTTCTGTAGCCCGCGAAACACCTGTTCATCAACCGTTTTTTGTGCAAGCTGCAGGTTGGCGTTATTGTATTTAATGAGTATCTGTGCATTTTTTATATTCCCCTGGTTACGGTTAAAAATGGGGATATCAAAACCTAAAGAGACCGCATTAAAATTCTGTACATAACTTCCCTGTTTGTCATATGCCACACCTAAAGTAAGATCAGGTACTGCCAGCGCTTTTTGATAGTTGTAGGTTTGCTGGCTTAACAGCATATTATCTTTGGCCATTGCGAGGTCCGAACGGTTTGTGTAAGCGGAATCCAGGATTGCTCTTAAGCTATAAGTAAGGGGGTCCATGTTCACAATACCCGTATCTGCAACCGGCTTGTAGTAAGTATAAGGCCCTACCTGTAGTAACAATCTAAGCTGGCTTTCCTCATCATTGATGTTATCAACCAATACCTGGTATTCATTTTGCAAAGAATATAACTGTGCCTGTACCTGTACCATTTCAGCCTGCGACACAAACCCTTTGCCTTGCACCTCTTTATAGGCGGCAACGATCTTATTTAACGCGTTGATCTCTTCATTATACACTTTTGCTGTCTGCTGTTGATAGTAAATATTGTAGAAAGCTCCCCGCAGGGCTAATTTTAATGTCCGTAGCAGGTCGTACAAACTATCTTCCGCGAGCTTATAATTTGTTTCTGCAATATCTACCTGTTTTTTGATCTTGCGGGACAACACGATCAATTGTGTTAGCTGGGCAGCTTCTTCACCATGCGAATTTGTTTCAAACCATTTCCCCGTTTCCCTGTCATATGCCCCTTGCTCCAGGTTAAAATTTGGATTGGGGTACAGGCGCGCCTGGATAATGAGGGCTTTCGTAGCGTCTACATTATATTTCTGCGCCAGGATCTGCAGGTTATTAGTTAAGAACAGTTGTTCCGCCTGCCTTAGTTCCAGCCTCACAGTGTCTGATGCGGGCATTACGTTACGTTCCTGCGCGAATATGTTGGTTTGCAAAAAATAGATGCAGCATAATGTGCAAATACTTTTTACAAGCTGTTTACAAAGCATGCAAATTGTTTTTTTGTTTTATGAGATAAACACAAAGACATATCAATAAAAAATGATACGACAAATCCTTAGGGATGCTGGCAAAATAAGTTCCACAAGTTATGCGAGGTTATTATTTGTTTTTCAAGGCGCAAAATCTGCGAATATTGTAATATTTAAAGACTTTTGCAACGCCGAAAAACAAATAAGAACGAGTAGAAGTGTGGAAATTATTTTGCCAGCATCCCTTAACAGGATTTCGGAGGCGGGGGATTAATTTCCTTATAAAATAGGTAGCAATAGTCCTGTGGAATTGCACATGTGTAAGTGATCTGTGAGAACGGCCGGAAGTGATACCCGCTCATATCAGATAGTATTGTTTCGAAAGAAATGTGCCTGGGCACATTCGTTTTGTGCGGATTATTATTTTGGCCGGATGTGGCCGATGTTTGTAAAAAACCATCAATAGGCGTAGATTTGATGGCCTTTGTGATCACGGAAGGGCAGGCAGGATTGGGATCAAAATGCATTACAGACAGGCTATCCGGCTGGTCACTTAAAAAGTAGCCGCAAAAAATCACGAGTATGCCCATGATCTGGATTATATTATATAGCCTTGTGTTTAACATGTCGTCATAAACAGGCTGCAATATTAGCGATAGAAAAAATAAAATTGTGTTAATCCTTTGCTTTTTCAATAAAATTTTTGTGTTACCAGTTATTTGGAAATATGCTAGTAAAAGAAGTAATTGACGCTATTGAGACGTTCGCGCCTCCGGTTTACCAGGAGAGTTATGACAATTGCGGCCTGCAAGTGGGCAAAAACGACGATGAGGTAACAGGGATACTCATTTCCCTCGATGTTACGGAATCGGTATTGGACGAGGCCTTAGAGCGCCGATGCAACATGATCGTGTCCCATCATCCACTTATATTTTCAGGCTTAAAAAAGATCATAGGCCGCAACTATGTAGAAAAAATAGTACAAAAGGCGATAAAAAACGACGTAAACATATATGCAGCCCATACTAACCTCGACAATATGTACGGGGGGGTGAATGCTAAAATTGCCGATAAATTAGGTCTGGGTGATACCAGAATATTGTCGGCTAAAACAGACACATTAAGTAAACTATATACGTATGCCCCGCTAAATTCTGTTGAAAAGGTGCGGGATGCCCTTTTTGCCGCTGGTGCGGGCAATATCAGTAAGTATAAGGAATGTAGCTTTAATACCAATGGCACAGGTACATTCCGGGCGCATGAGGATGCAAATCCGGCTATAGGGCAGGCGGGGGGAAACCGTGAATGGGTGGATGAAGTGAAAATAGAGATGATCGTTGCAAAGCATACTGAGAAAGCGGTGCTGCGTGCGTTATTCCAGAGCCATCCATATGAAGAAGTTGCGTATGAGCTGATCCCTGTTCCCAATCCAAACCAGCAGATAGGCGCAGGTATGATAGGCAAACTACCTTCCCCGATGGACGAACCGGATTTCATTGCCTTTCTCAAAAAACAAATGAAAACAGATTGCATCCGGCACACAGCTTTTAAAAGCAAAAAAATAGGGCAGGTTGCCGTTTGCGGTGGTTCAGGAAGTTTTTTATTAAAAGATGCAATAGCTGCCGGGGCCGATATTTTTATAACGGGGGATTTCAAATACCATCAATTCTTCGACGCAGAAGGGAAAATTGTAATAGCCGACATAGGGCATTATGAAAGTGAGCAATTTACATCAGAAATATTTGAAGAATTACTTAACAAAAAATTCCCTACATTTGCAATCCTTTTATCAAATATTAATACCAATCCAGTAAAATATTTTTTCTAATGGCCACTGTAAAAGACTTTTCGGTTGAGGAGAAGCTCACTGCCGTACTTGCGTTACAAAAGATTGATTCTAAAATAGATGAGATCAAAACAATGAAGGGTGAATTACCCATGGAGGTAAAAGACCTTGAAGACGAAATAGAGGGGCTTCAGGTGCGCATTAATAATATTGATGCAGAAATAAACAGCATTAACACCTTTATTGAGACCAAAACCGCCGCTAAAAAAGAGGCGCAGGCTTTAATTAAGAAGTACGAGAAACAACAGGACAATGTAAAGAACAACCGTGAGTTTGAAGCGATCAATAAAGAAATTGAGATGCAGGAGCTTGAGGTCAAGCTTAATGACAAGCACGTGAAGGATGCCAGCTACGAGCAAAAAGACCGTACTAATGCGCGCCTTAAAACGGAAGAGAAAATAAAAGAAGTGGAAGACGCCCTTAAGTTAAAGCGCCATGAGCTTGAAAAGATATCGGCCGACACAGAAAAGGAAGAAAAAGTGCTTGCAAAAAGATCTGTTGAAGCTAAAGAAAAAGTGGATCCACGCCTTTTAACTGCATACGAGCGCATACGTACCAGCTATCGTAATGGGCTTGCCGTAGTACCCATACTGCGCGATTCATGCGGGGGCTGCTTCAATGTAATACCACCGCAGCGCCAAAGTGAAATACGCCAGCATAAGAAGATCATTGTGTGCGAACATTGCGGCCGTATTCTTGTTGAC
>Ga0207081_1058_pt1 | contig 22379 bp, 14 predicted proteins | sample Alteio_BWMinHeat_59_FD_153524 | JGI IMG/M metagenome (GOLD analysis project Ga0207081, IMG submission 153524) | Enriched cells from forest soil in Barre Woods Harvard Forest LTER site, Petersham, Massachusetts, United States -... | ecosystem: Environmental > Terrestrial > Soil > Temperate forest >... | reverse complement strand
GCTAAATTTTGCCTTCAGCAAAATTAGCGAAGACGGACAGACTTATCGATTCTGAGTTTTTAAGTGTCACACTAAAAAATCAAGTATGCAACCGTTAATATATTAAATTTTTAAATTATCGACCAACCCGCCTACACCAAGGCTTTGGCGTGGCACTTGAGTGTTGTCAACCCATCACTTCTTTGACTTTGGCGATCAGAGTTTTCAGGCTGAAAGGTTTAGGGATAAAGTGGAAGTCGCGGCGCTGGCCATATTCTTCGGTAAAGGCGTCCTCACCATAACCGGAAATGAATATCACTTTGATGTTCGGGTGAATCTTCTGCACTTCTGTGATAAACGCGGGCCCAGTCATCTCCGGCATCATGACATCAGTGACTATAAGGTCAATACGGTGCAAATCCCCAGATATCCCTTCCAAGGCTTTGGTCGCGGATTCAAACTCCATAACTTCATAGCCTTTACTGATCAATACACTTTTGGCAAACAGCCTTACCGATTCTTCATCCTCTACCAGGGCAATCACCCCTCTACCTGTAAGATCCTCTTTAATTTCCACATCTTTGCTTTTATCCTCTTCAATCTTTTCAATCTCCAGTTCCTCTTCGTGAGTAATCAGATAGCGGTGGAGATAAATCAAAAATGTAGTCCCTACCCCTACCTGACTTTTAACTAAAATATATCCTTCGGATTGTTTGATGATACCATAGACAGTTGACAATCCAAGCCCTGTGCCGAGTTTCTCACTACGAGTAGTGAAGAAAGGCTCAAATATCTTCTGAATGATTTCGCTCGGGATACCTGAGCCCGAATCGGTAACTTCAATGGCTACATATTCGCCTGCGGGCGGCATAGCTTCACCAGCAGGGCGCGCATATTCATTCAGGAACTCTTCACGCCCGGTCAACTGAATATTTTTAGCTTTAATAGTTAGTGCACCACCGGACTGCATAGCATGGTGGGCGTTTACCGCCAGATTTAAAATCACTTGCTCCATCTGCACGGGATCAATTTTCACAAACCAGATACCGTGTTCAACTTCCTGATGAAATTTGATATCAGTACCCACCAGCCTTTGCACCAGTATTGCAAAATCGGTAAACAGTTCATTTAGATTAATCACTTGCATGCGCATGGTTTGCTTACGGGAAAATGCTAGCAGCCTTTTGACCAGGTTTGTAGCGCGATCAGAGCTCTGCTTGATCTGTATAAGATGAGCAAACGATGGGTCTCCTACGGTATGCTTTAAGAGCAAAAGATCACAGAATCCTGCAATTGCAGTAAGAAGGTTATTAAAGTCATGCGCTACAGAGCCTACAAGGTGACCAATGGTTTGCATTCTTTGGGCATGCGACAGACTTTCTTCAAGCTCTTTTTGTTGTGTCACATCTGAAGCACGCACTATAAATCCAAAAGTTTCGCCACTTAGATCAAGGATCTTACCAAGATAAGCATCAACAACTATATTGGTGCCGACAACTTTTAGTGCCTTAAGCGGCTTATAGGACTTGCGCTTCTGCATGACTTCATTCATTTCCGCACGGATTACACTATGCTCTTCTTCAGCAAAAATATCTTCAAACTGGCGTCCAACAAAACTATGGGGCAGCATCTCTTCAAATGAGCGGTTAATCCTGAGAATTTTCCCCGATTTATCAAGGATGCTTACCGGATAGGGTGAGTTTTCGAAAAAGCACTTCCAGCTATAATCAATCCAGCCTTTTTCCACCCCTTTGGACTTGAGTACCAATGAGGGATCTTGAAGCTTGATCACGTATCCGCTAATATTGCTAATCTCCCCATTTTGCTTAAATTCCGCGCGCTGCAGAATAAAAGTATGGATTGTCTCTTTGAATTTTGTACTTAGAGTAAGAAACCCTTGCCAGTTTCCCTTTAGGGCATCAATCCGTTTGGTATCTTTAATCAGTGAACCTATAGACTCTTCAAGGTCAACAATCTCCTGAAACGGCACCTGTGCCTGCAAAAACTCTTTCGTATCATAACCAAGTATTTTCGCCAAATAGCCATTGGCTTCAGTTATTACACCAAATTCATCAAGACGATAGTAGCCAATATGAGCCTGCTCCAGCTGCTGGGTTGACCCAAAACTCTCTGACGGACTATTGATAATAATAGCACTATATCCGGCAGGTTCACTTAGGGGCATGGCATTAAGCACATACTTCTCGTATTCATAGTTAAGAAAGGCCGTGCAGGTGGGGTTTTTACTGCTTTCTTCTTGCATCTCATTCTTCTTTCGGAATTTATCCCGAAAAATAATGTCAGTTATTTTTTGCGCATCCTCCCCAGATATATGAAATGCCGAGATGATCTTTTGTAGTTCACTCTGGGTACCCAGGTTTTTCCCAGCAAAGTGCTGATATATGCGCTCATCGCAATAAGCAAGGTTTCCCTGGTCATCATAGATGAGAAAGAAAACTGAGTTAGACTTGATGACTGAGCTAAACATCTGGTTCATAAGCTCAGTGTTATTGTGGATATAAAATATCTTACGGAAAACATAAGCATTGATAGCAACTGCCATGCCAAAGCAGAAGAATATAGCTGCCGAAATCACATAGTGATTATCACGGGCATGAAAGGCTGTGACCGCTGAAAAGACAAAAGCACAGAAGTAAGAGATAAATAAGATCAGCGAAATTTTCGACAAGTTGAGGTTGCCAATACAATGGTACCTAACATTGGATTGCTCAGGAGTAAATTTGATTAATTTATTATCCATACTATGCTATAACTCAGTATACATATATTATTATGAACCGGTTTGTTGGTTTAAATAAACAAAATATTAAGTAGCTGAATTTGTTGAAGAATTTTATAAAATTATTTATTGGGCAAAAACTTCTGATAGCGCTTATGCTAACTATAGCGTTTGTCTGGAGCGTGGGCGACTTGTTACCTTATGATATAAAATCAGGATTATATAGCATTAGCCTGAGTATCAAATGGCTGATCACCTTTATTATACCAGGCATGATTATAGTTTTCATGTCCTCTGCGCTGAGCTCCCTCAACAAAGGCGCATTTCTGTTCATTATTATTTTGATTTCCCTGGTGTTGTTTTCAAATTTTGCCGCCGTGCTTTTCAGCTATGGCTTTTTCAACCTTGCGGTTTTCAACCTAGAGGCTACTAAACCCACAGCCAGCTCTACCCAAAGCCTGCTAGCGCTCTGGCAAATGCCAACGTTTACTCTACTTAAGAATGATACTGCACTGCTTTTAGGCCTGGGCTTAGGTCTCACCGCCTCATTTTGGAAGAACCCTAGCCTCAACAATGTGCTAGACTGGCTGAAAAAAGCAATGGGTCAGGTGGTTAGATTTGTGATCCTGCCCTTGCTGCCGATATTTGTGTTAGGTTCAATGCTGAAGCTTCAGCACGATAATATCCTAAACCATATCCTCGTCACCTATGATAAAGTGTTTCTCTTCTTTTGCCTTGGGCAAGTTGTCTATACTATATTGCTCTTTTTACTTGCTGCAGGATTTAACCGCAACCTATTCAGCAAATATCTAAAGAATATATTCCCAGCTTTCATCACAGGCCTGACCACCATTTCCAGTGCAGCGACTATGCCGGTTACTATTATTGCTACAGAGAAAAATACCGGCAGCTCAAAGCTTGCACACACGATTATCCCTGCAACGGTGAACATTCATCTGCTGGGCACAGCAATTGGTATGAATATACTCATTCTCTCCACCTTCTCGATTTTTGGTTACGGTATCCCTGAGCTCACTGCCTACTTGCCCTATGCACTGTACTTTGCGGTCGCCCAGCTTGCGGTGATGGGCGTCCCAGGTGGCTCGGTGTTTACTATGATGCCAGTGGTTGAAGCACATCTAGGCGCCACCCCGGAAATGCTCGCATTAATCTCCACTATGGTGATACTCTTTGACCCTTTTGATACTTCAATCAATGTATCCTGCAATGGCGCTTTCGCTATAATATTCAGGAAAGTCCTCCGCATCTGGTCTAAGGTAAGCACAACAACAGCGGCACTTTTGCTAAAAGACTTTAGTTAATTTACTTTTATTGACATTCCACATACAATTGCATATACTTTCGTCCAAATATTGATTTTTATGGTGGATTCGCAAATGATTGATGAAATAAATGAACTAGAACAACAGCTGAAAGATATTATTAAAAACAATCCTTATAATGCGGATGCTCACTATAATCTTAGTGCCTTTTATGCTGGGCAAGGAAATTTTGAGTTAACCGAACAAGCGTTAAAAGCTGCCATTAAAGTTGATCCTCGTTATACGAATGCTCATTATAGTTTAGGGGTTTTATATGCTGATCAAGGGAAACTTGAGTTAGCTGAAAAGGAATTTAAAACTGTTATTAAAGCTAGTCCTAATGATCCATTTACTCATAATAATCTAGGAGCTGTATATGAGAAGCAAAAAAAGGTTAAACTAGCTGAACAAGAATATATGACTGCTATTAAAGTTAATCCTAATCATGCAAATGCTCACAGCAACCTTGGAGTCTTACTATATAAACAAGGAAGAATAAATGAAGCTGAAAACGCGTTTAAAGCTTCTATTAAAGCTAATCCTAATGCAAATGCTTACAACAACCTTGGAGTTTTACTATATGAACATGGAAGATTAAATGAAGCTGAGAAAGCATATGAATCAGCTCTCAAGATTGATCCAAATGATGCAGATTTTCATCATAATCTTCAGATTTTATATAGACACCAAGTGAAACTGGCTTTAGCTGAGCGAGATTTCCAATTAGCTAATAATAAAGTAAATGCTCCAAAAGACGATGGTACATTTTATACCACATCACAATTAATAGATGAGGATAATCCTACACATCATAATGAGATCTAGGAGCTGTTTATTTCGGCACCATGATCATGAAGATATGTTTGCCTTCTTCCTTAGGCTGCACCTAGACTTTAAGTTGCGGCAATCTATTAAATCTAATATGCTGTTGCTGGAATTTTGTTTTTATATAACTTAAATAGCGAGGTAATTGTCATGATATTACAACAACTTCAAGAAACTTTAAACTCAGTATATAATTACATTTCAGGTACTAAGGATGAAAACCTTATGCCAGGAAGAATGGAAGAAGCTGAAAATGAGTTTAAAGCTGGTATTAATGCTGACCCTGCTTTGGCAGTTGCTCATTTTAATCTTGGAGTTACTTATTATGAGCAAGACAAATTGAACGAAGCTGAGGATGCATTTAAAGCTTCGATTTTAGCAGATCCTACTTCTGCAGGTGCTCATAATAATCTTGGAGCGGTATATGAGAAACAAGGCAAATTGAACGAAGCTGAGAATGCATTTAAAGCTGCTATAAATGCAGATACTACTTTTGCAGATGCTCATAATAATCTTGGAATTATATATATAAATCTAGGCAAATTGAACGAAGCTGAGGATGCATTTAAAGCTGCGATTTTAGCAGATCCTACTTCTGCAGGTGCTCATAGTAATCTTGGAGCTGCATATGAGAAACAAGGCAAAATGGAGGAAGCTATTAGTGCTTTTAATGCAGCTCTTAAGACTGATCCTACTTTTGCAGATGCTCATTATAATCTTGGAGTTATGTATATAAATTTAGGCAAAATGATAGAGGCCGAAAATGAGTTTAAAGCTGCTGCTGATATAAAATCTACTCTCAATGATGGTGCATTTTGCGCCACATCACAATTAATAGATGAGGATAATCCTACACTTCATAATGAGATCTAGGAGCTGTTTATTTCGGCACCATAATCATGAAGATATGTTTGCCTTCTTCCTTAGGCTGCACCTAGACTTTTGCAACATCATCCATATCTCTTTTGAATTTATTGGTCAGCAAAAAACAACAGCGGCTCTTTTGTTAATAGATTTTAATTAAATACAACTTTAGTTTCATTCTTATGCCAAATCTTATTTATTGACTCTATATATTAACCATATACAATTCTGTCAGGAATTTTTACTTTTTAATAATATTACTTATTCTATTGGAGGGTTAAAAAAATGTTTAGTTCAGAACAATTTTATATAGATTATATTAAAGACCACCCTGATAATTCAGAAGCTCATTTTCAACTTGGATCCATATTCGACATCCAAGGGAAAGTGGATGAAGCTGAAAAAGAATATAAGGCAGCTATTAATATTAAACCAAAATTTGCATTTGCTTATTGCAGTCTTGGACTTTTATATCATAAGCAAGGAAAGCATGCTGAATCTATAAGTGAATATAAAAAGGCAATTAACGCTGAACCTCACTATGCGGAATATTTGAAAAGCAGTATGTTTACGGAATATTTGAAAGACAGCGGCTTGCTTGAAAATACCCCTCAATCAACAGAACGCTCTCTTGATGAAGCTACCACTCAATCAACAGAAGGCACTCATGATGAAATGTTATTGCAGGTTGCAGTATTACCTTTAATTGCTATTGCAGAGGCTGAAGCATTTTTTGCAGGCTGAAGATTAGAGGAATACCTACAGCAAGTTTATTGGGCAGGCATCCTGCCCAATAGTTGCATAATAATTTACTATATAGTTATGACAACAGCAGCTATTTCGGTACCATGATCATAAAGATTTGCTTGCCTTCTTTCTTAGGCTGCACCTCGACTTTTGCGACATCATCCATATCTCTTTTGAATTTATTGATAACGTTAAAGCCGACTTCTTCATGAGTGACCTCCCTACCCTTGAACTGCAGGGAGAACCTTACCTTATCGCCGTTCTTGATGAATCGGGTAGCATTTCTAAGCTTAACCTGATAATCACCTTCAGCAATAGTTGGGCGAACTTTAATTTCTTTAGTTTCGACGACCTTCTGATTCTTCTTCGCTAATCGGGCTTTTTTCTGCAGCTCATATTTGTATTTGCTGTAATCTAAAATCTTACACACTGGTGGGTTTGTATTTGGCGAAATCTCAACCAAATCCAATCCCTTATCTTTTGCAAGTTTCTGCGCCTGGGCTAATGCTACTACTCCTAGCATTGCACCATCAGCATCTATCAACCTAACTTCCGAGGAGTGTATGTCCCCGTTGCATCTCGTATTATCTTTAGTATGGGTAGCTATATATATTCTCCTTTATTGTTATTATTTAAAATGGAGGCATTGCCTCATTTTTCAATGTATTTACAAATTCGGTAAGTGCAAGCACTTCTTGCTCCTCACTTCCTAATCTGCGTACAGAAACCTGATTATCTGCCATTTCTTTCCTGCCAATGGCAGCAATTATTGGCACTTTTGCCAGAGAGTGCTTTCTGATTTTGTAATTAATTTTTTCATTCTCAAGGTCTAATTCAACCCGTAACCCGGCTTTGGTTAAAGCAAGCTTAACCTGTTTTGCGTATTCATCTGCCTCATTGGTAATAGTCGCAACCACCACCTGGGTAGGCGCGATCCACAGCGGCAGCTTACCTGCATAGTGCTCAATCAGAATACCAATAAAACGTTCAAGCGACCCAAATAGTGCCCGATGAAGCATTACAGGGTGATGCTTATTGCCATCTTCACCGGTATAGTTAGCATTAAAGCGCATCGGTAGGTTAAGATCAACCTGCAGCGTTCCTAATTGCCAGTCGCGGCCAATTGCATCCTGCAGCACAAACTCCAGCTTAGGACCATAAAACGCCCCTTCACCCGGATTATATGTAGTACGCAGTCCAGCATATTCAGCAGCTTCTTTCAGAGCTTTTTCGGATTGATCCCAAATTTCATCAGAACCGATGCGTTTTTCCGGACGGTCAGCAAATTTCACCCGGACATCGGTAAAGCCAAAATCCTTATATATAGCCAGAACCAGATCGCAGATTATCCGGCTTTCATCTTTCATCTGCTCAGGGGTGCAAAAAATGTGCGCATCATCCTGCACGAAGGCTCGAGCTCGCATGAGCCCATGCAGAGCGCCTGAGGGCTCAAATCTGTGGACTCGGCCAAACTCCGCCATTCTGATCGGAAGATCCCGATAACTTTTTATGCCATGTTTATAAACCTGAACTCCACCCGGGCAATTCATAGGTTTAACAGCATATACTTTACCTTCTTCGCGCGTGACCGCTGTGTACATGTTTTCGCCAAACTTTTCCCAGTGACCGGATTGTTCCCAGATTGACTTATCCATAATCTCCGGGGTGCTAATCTCTACATAACCACAGTCAATATGCCGTCTCCGCATATATGCGACTAGGGTCTGGAATATCTGCCAGCCTTTAGGATGCCAAAACACCATGCCAGGCGCTTCCTCTTGAAAATGGTATAGGTCCATCTCCTTACCAAGCTTGCGGTGATCCCGTCGTTCAGCTTCCTCAATTTGAAAAAGATGGGTTTTAAGCTGCTCTTCTGTGGCCCACGCCGTACCATATATCCGTTGCAACATTTCATTGTTACTATCGCCACGCCAATAAGCACCAGCTACTTTCATCAACTTAAATGCTTTCACTCTACCTGTAGAAGGGGAATGAGGCCCCCGACAGAGGTCAGCAAACTTGCCCTGGAAGTAAACCCCAATTTTCTCGTTTTCAGGTATACTGCTGATCAGTTCTACTTTATAATGCTCGCCAAGCTTCTTAAAGTAGTCAATTGCCTCGGCACGGCTCATTTCCTTGCGTTCAATTTTCTCGTTGCGGGAAATGATTTTGCGCATCTGGTTTTCGATCTTTTGCAAATCATCAGTGCTAAAAGGAGTAGGCCGGGCAAAATCATAATAGAAACCATTCTCGATAACCGGACCGATAGTCACTTGTGCTTCCGGATACAGTTCCTTAACTGCCTCTGCCAAAATATGCGCAGCATCATGGCGAATAACTTCAAGCCCATCTGGCGAATCAGATGTTATAATCTCCAGCTTTGCGTCTTCAGTAATTGTAGTTGTGAGGTCAAGAACTTTACCATTAAGTTTTATAGCCAGCGCAGCCTTCTCAAGGCTTTTGCTTATACTGGCAGCCACTTCAACACCGGAAACACCAGGCTCATATTGCCTTTGTTTCCCATCAGGTAAGGTAAGGTTTATCATTTTGATCTCAGTCTGTCTCATAAAATTATCATTAATTAATCCTCAGAGTTTATCTCATTTTGGAGTTTTTGCAACAATTCCTCTTTGCTACATGCGCCAATAATTGGTTTCTTAAAGCTCACGGTAATTGTACCACTCCTTATATAGAGAGATTTTCTTGGCCAAACATACCCAGAATCCAAGTATACCGGGACAATAGGCACTTCCGGCATCTCATTATGGATTGCAGCTATACCAGGCTTGATAGGGGCAATTACCCCAGGTTTCACCCTAGTACCCTCAGGAAATATAAAAACCACTCTGCCTTGTTGCATTCTCTTCTTCACTATTTGCATCATATGATTGAGAATCCTCGCCCCCTTTGACCGGTCAATCAGCACCATTCCATAAAAATAGAGAAAGAGGCCATAGATTGGAATGAATACTAGCTCTCTTTTAACTACCGCAGCAGCATTCTTCATTACGGTGGGAAAGAACAGAGTTTCCCACATAGACTGGTGCTTAGAGACAGCTATATAGCCCCCTTTCGGCAAATTCTCCAAACCTTTTACCACAACTTTAATGTTGCAGATGTAGCTACATGACCAGGTCATTAAGCGGCACCATTTATCTACAATATAGAAGTTTGAGGCCTGAAACATGAAGCCCAGGGTCACTATACCAATAACGCCGATAATGACCGTCATTACGGTAAAAAACACCCAGAATAGAATGCATCTAATAATCATTTACTTGCAGCGATAGATTTTAAATGTAAGAATAATGTAAAGTATCGTGGTTTGCAAAGTATGATATTCGATGTGATTATGATTTTCTTTAAGAATCATATAAAACTCCTGGTTATCATAGGATTTTTACTATTGACCGGGTTTGCTTCATCTTTTACCACTATGTGGGATAGAGCTTATACAGCCGTTTCCACACGTATTGATATGAATAAAGTGGAAACCAAGTTTAAAGAAGTGAAAGACGGAGCTGTAGGCTTAATTAATAAAATAAAAAAGTGATTATGCGTTGGACTGACATAAATAGTATTGCAATAGCTTTAGAAGAAAAATACCCAGAAGTGGATATTATGGGTATTCGATTTACTGATCTACATCAATGGGTCTTAGGATTAGATGGATTTAATGATGAAGCTAAAAACTGCAATGAAAAAGTGCTTGAAGCTATACAAGCTACGTGGCTTGAGGAAAGGGATTAATGACCAGACCATCCAAGCCATTACTGCTCCCAGATAATGAACTCGAAAAGCTCATAGCTTTAGCTTTAAAATACAAAAGAGCTGAGGAGCCATTTAGGGTTAGCGCTCAGGAAAAAAGTGAATTTGAAGAGAATATAATCAATGCCGCCGCGCAGGCTGGCATCAATATTAATAAAGAGCAGAATCTTACCTATATTCTAGATATACTTGAAGTTGATAACTTTATCCCGTATGAGGCGCTTGCACCCACAGCCGCAGTCCTCAGCGCACTAAGCAGAAATTAGGCGGATTCAAAGTCCCAATTAACTATTTATTAATCATTTAATATTACACTCAATACATATAGTTATTAATTGGGTGCATTCTCATGAGACCACCACGATCCTATGATACAATTCTGGAAGACGCCAGGGCAAGAGCGCAAAAGGGAAAAGAGGCGATAAAAGCTGATATAGACGCGGGCAAGGCCGCAGCTGCAAAGGCGATTGAGGAAGTTCATAAGGGAGAAAAAACAGATATTGAGGCAATTAAATTACAACAAGCAAATGAGAAACCTAAGTTAAAACAAGAAAAGGCACAAGTAAATGATACTTTAAAAGCTCGTAAGAGCGAGGCTGATAAAATTAATAAGAAGACTACCAAGGGTATATTAAAAAAAGAGAAGGTACCTTTAACAAAGGAATACAATGATCGGCTTAAAGAAATAGAAAAGGAAATAGCAGAACTTGAACGTAGAAAACAGGGCCTCAAAGACAAGGAAGATAGCTACAATAGCAAAATAGAAGCTATTAAGACAAAAGCTAAGCTAGATATTGAGAAGATAAACGCTGATTTTAATGCGCAAAAAGACAGGCTAGAAGGGGATTTTGATATAGTACTTCCACACATTTATGAAGTCATACACCTTGGAATGAAAGTTGGCGAAAGTCTTAAGGCTATTTTGACTAATCCATGGGACACAATAAAAGCGGGGAAAGCAGGATTAAAGCTGGTAGATTTACTTGAAAAAGATATAGGAGGTAAAGTAGGCAAAGATAAAATAAATGAAATTATCACTTCAGATACGGTCAAAAGCCTGCTGGCAGATCCTGATCTATGGCAAGTTATCGAAGAACATAGCACTGCAATTCCAGACATTGTGGAAAGCAGGAAGGAAATGCTTGGCGAAGCTATTAGAAAGGAGCTTGAGGGCAGGATTGCAAGTATGAACGTGGTTCCTGGTGTAGCTGCAGTAAAAGGCGCAAAAAGCAATACATCAATTACCACCGCAACTAGGCTGCATGCAGCTGCGGTAGTATTTAGTAATCCTGACGCAATTGCTGCAATTATTAAAATCACATCTGAAAAACCAACCCAGCAAGCTCTGGCTAATTTATTCAGCGCACCTCCTGTCGGAAGCAAGACACTAGCCACCTTTTTGGCCTCACAAGGCATCAACGTCAAAGCTATTCAAAGCATTTTACCCAGCATTCTCGACTTGGTTAGAATTATTGGGCCAAATAATCAAGTGCTTGTGGATATACTAAAAGTTGTGGGACCTTCTATTGCTGATCCTACCATACCTTTGGATATTAATGCAGTCTTGCCTCATGCTGGCGCACTTCTATTTGGTAACAATGGCATTGCATCAGATATTGGAAATCTTTTGGCTAATAACAAAGATGCCCTTTTAAAGCTGGGTGAAGTTGCCATAACTTCCCAAACCAATATGCTGAAACTGGCTAGATTCATTAAAACAAATAGAGCTGCAATCCTGGAGCTGGTTACTCTGGTTAATGCCAACACCATTGATGAAAAGATAGCACACGTGGCTGGGCAGGCGCAACTCGATCCAGTATTTCTTGAATCTATGATCAGCAAGTTTAAATCCAATCAAGGAGCGATTGATGCACTTGGCAATGATAAGACGATTGCCGTCTTGGAGAACCGTGTTGAGCTAATCAAAAGAGCGCTTGTATTAGGTCAAGATATCTTGCCTATTGTAGGCAAAGTTATGCAGAAGAATAACAACCCGCATTTTAACAAAATCATGGGTGTACTGCCGGAATTAATGGCGGTATACAAACCAAAGCCTGAGCTAAGCGAAGATGACAATAAGAAAGCTGCCGCTGCATTCAATGCGGCAAAGCGGCCTATAATCATGGGGCTTATTCCCGACCTCATGGATATGTTCTTTGGGCCAGATACAGGCATTGCCACAGATCTCGCCAAAATATTAGAAAAAGATCACAATCTAATCGTACAAATGGCCAAGTATGCCGAAGCATCTCAAACCGGCGCAACTAAGTTTGCAGTGATGTTAGAGGATATACTTCCTATTGCTGCCAATGTAATGAAGAATAAGGATGCTATTGGAAAAATCACAGGCGCATTACCTGATTTAATTAAGGTGTATTCACCAAACCCTGATCTCAGTGAGGATGATAATAAGAAAGCTGCCGCTGCTTTTAATGCTGCAAAGATGCCTATAATCATCAAGCTATTTCCCGACCTCAGGGAGATGCTGTTTGCACCGGACAAGGGCATTGCTGGCAATCTAGTATCGATGCTGGCTACAAAGAAAGATGTGCTTATGGAATTAGGCAAAACAGTTCAAGCTAATCAGACGAAAAAAATGGCTACGCTTACCGATCCTAAACAAACAGAAGCTATAGATGCACAAATAAAAACTACCGCCAAGCTTCTTGGGATGGCTGATGCAGTATTACCTTTATTATCAAAGAATCTACTACCTGGCATGTTGCCCATAGTAGATAAAGTCCTGCAAAATGATAAAATCGTTTCAGGAATCATGACTATATTACCTACAGTGACAGCTTCCGGAAAACCAGATCCTGCCGCACTAAAAGAGCTTATTAAGCCAGTCAAAGAACTACTATTTGATAAAGGTATTGCTTCTGATTTAGCGTCGATGTTGGCAAAAGAACAAGCCTCAATTGTGCAGATGGCTGGGTTAGCTGAGGCTTATCAGACCGGCACTACGAAATTTGCGGTGTTATTAGAGGATGTTCTTCCTATTGCTGCCAAAGTTATGAGGAAGCAAGATGCCTTAGTGAGAATAATGGATGCAATGCCAGAATTAATGGCAGTATATCAACCTAATGCCCAACAGGATGAAGCGACAAATAAAGCTGCAGCAGCACGTTTTAATGCAGCAAAAACTCAGAAGATCGGAGCGATCTTTCCCGATCTACAGAATCTACTATTGGGTGACCAAGGTATTATCAAAGATCTAGAAAAAATGCTGGTTAATAGACAAGGTGTACTTCTGGAATTAGGCAAAGCAGTTAAAGCAAATCAGGAGAAAAAACTAACTACGCTTTCCGATACTAAAAAAATAGAAGCCTTAAGGGCTCAAATCAAAAGGACTGATATGCTATTAGGAATGGCTGATACATTATTGCCTTTGGTAGCTAATAACTTACTCCCTGTGGCAGACAAAGTCATGGTGCAACATAATAAAGAAATTACTCAGATCATCGCAGCATTACCAGCTGTTATAGCGTCTAGCAAACCCGACCCTGTAGCACTGCAAGGGCTAATTGCACCAGTTAAGCAACTTCTATTCGGCGAGCAAGGCATTACAGATGAAATAGTAAATGGAATAGATAGCAATAAAGGTGCTTTGGTAAACTTGATTTCTTCGAGGATACTCAATAGCCCTGGTGTACAAAGAGTTTTACAAGGTATATCTACACCTCCTGCGAAAGAAGGAGAAAAAGTTGTTGCGGCTCCAGTAAATGAGGGCGAAGCAGTTGCTGCGGCTCCTGCGAATGAAGACGTAGCAGTTGCTGAAACTCCTGCGAATAAAGGAGAAAAAGTTGCTGCAGCTCCTACGAAAGTAATAGAGGTACCAAAACCATTAATCGCCAATGCACTCAACTTGGCCACAACATTTTTAAAGCATAACAAAGATGGCCTCGGCAATATTCTTGAGATAGTACAAAGAGTTAAAATTAATGAAAAAGGCAGGCCTGAAATTACCAGAATGCAGATGGGGGATATTGCCTGGGAACTGCGGAAAGCTCTGCGAGATGAAGACATTATTAAAATCTTAGAAGGCTTTTTAAACCTTGAAAATATTCAGTTTCTAGGAAAGTTACCTCAGTTAGAAAAATTCAACTTAGCCGCAAACGCTGCGTTAATTCAAGATGCTGGCAAAAGAGCCATTAATATTCTTCCCGTGGTCAGTCATTTTATGCAAAATAACTTTGGGATTATCCATAAAATACTGCAGGAGCAGGATAATTTAGCTAATGGCGTCTTTAAAGACACTAGTATAACCCCAGACGAGCTTGTAACCATTGCCCGAACTGGCCTATTAACTCTGATGCAATTTGACCCTGCTGGTATACTGAGTGCGCATAAAGAAGAAGCATCATCACTAATTCAAGCAGTTGCAGCAAACGCTTTAGGAGGCATTGCAGAACCGGGGTTATTGGCGAAAATAGTAGTAGATTCCGCAGCCATATTATTGAAACCTGATGTGTTAAGGGATCTTCTTGATAAAGTGGATAATATAGCACTAATTATCGATGATAAGACCCCACGCAAAGAAAAGTTGGATAAGGTTTTCGAGCTTACCGATATCTTCGTAAAACAATTGAAAACTAACGAGTTCCAAGATTTATATAAGAACGCTGCCATCCCGCTTATTGAAGCCAATAAAGTTAAAATCGCTGAGTTTTTTACCAAAGAAGCCAGTAAAAATAAAATCAAACTCGATGGAAATAAAGCGGTTAGAATCCTCGAGAATCCTAAAACTCTGAAGACATTTATGGAAGCCTACGAAGCTTATAAACAGCACTCTACCCTTAAGGCTATGGGCAAAGGTATCAAAGCCTTCTTCCAGTCCAAGGACTTGCGCTCAATAGTATACGGAATAGTTATTAGTAAAATCAAAGATAGAACCTATCCAAACTTCATAAGAAGGTGGAGCGTGGGCTCAAAAATCAATAAGATTATACATGAAGCAAAACCACAGGTCGAGGTAAAGCCTGAGGGTCCTGACGCATCAAAACCAAAGGCACCTGAGATAGTTAATCTAGCAGCTAAACTTGCTGAAAAAAGCACTGGCACGGTAGGAATTTATAATTCTACTCTGCATTCAAAAACCTGTAAAGGCCTTGATTTTGGGCAACTTAAATTTGATAATTTTGAAATTAAAGGCTTTAACTTTAAAGATGCCAGCTTTGGCAGCAAGAAGGCAGGTGTAGACTTTTCGGGCTCTAACATCAGTAAAACCAACTTTGAAGGCTGCACTCTACGCGGTAAAAATATTAATCTGTCCAATACCACTATTGACTTCCGATCATTCCAATCCCTTCTGCCAGCCCTAAACAAAGCTGTGCGAAGCAAGGTTGTTTTTGATGTGAAAGGTATGAAAATAGATGTATCCAAATGCAGCGTTAAAGAGATGGAAGAATTTGAGAGAATGAAAACCAGCCGTTTCGGAAAAGCATTTTTAACAGTGAATACCGCTATTAAACTGGTGACTACAAAGGAACATGACGTCAAAGATATAATAGTGGAAAAAACTAAGGCAGAAGTGATAAAAGCAGCAATGGCAAAAGGCAATCCACCCAGCTTGCAATAATTATATAAATACTGTAATTGATAATCAGCATTCATTTCCATGGCCTTGTGAGCAGAGAAATTAACATTCCGTTACGTAAAGATTTTTTAGCAGAGCTTGCTAGCAAGTTAGTTGAGAATCACTATGGGCATCAGGATGTGGTATTATTGCCCAATCGGAGAAGCTGTCGAACCTTCGTTGACAAGCTTATAGTAGCTTCGGGCAAGAAGGCTATCATTCTACCACAAATACTTACATATTCTGATATAGCGACCAACAAAGTCGCTTTCCTGCCCTTTTGCCCAGATATGGATATTACCGTATCGGAAACGCTAAGTGACATGGAGATCAAAGGAATGGTGATCCGAGTGTTAGGAAAGCTCAATTTACCCCTGTCCAACCTTGAACCATATCTTGGGTTTCTAGTCAAATTTCACACCTATGCCGGCAATATAGACGAGTTAGCAGAAGTTAAGCATGCCTTTGAATTTATCAATCTGGTTGAGGAAGAATTAACTGAGCTTGGGAAAAAATTGCCGCAACAAGTGAGAAAAATGGCAAGTCACGATATAGGGATGCATTGGAGAGGCAATGCAGAAAGAAAGCTATTTGCCATACAACCGACAAACTCTCCTCCTTATGTGGAAGATCTGTTAGGCTTTTTTGCTCAACAAGAAAGTTGCCAGCTTTTTTTGCAAAGCCCAGAGCCTCAGGATAAGGGTAAACTCCCGCCTACCATGATTGAATGCACGGATGAAAATCAGGAAGCGCAGGTGGCAGCTCTGATTATACGCGAAGCCCTGGAAGAAAAATGCGCTTCAATCGCGGTGATTTGCAGTGACCGGCAAATGGTACGCCGTCTTAAACAAACTCTGAAAAAGTGGTCTATTGACGCCGACGATACCACAGATGATTTCCTTCTGGATTCAATGGTAGCCAGTTTGTTTTTAATTTTGCTTGATATTATTGCCGCGAAACAATTTAGCTTGATAAGCTTACTAGGCTTACTCAAACATCCCTTATCGATTTATAATAAAGAACAGGAGTTAGATAAGATTATAAAAAATCAATTTCGCAAACCTGCAAATTGGGGGAATTTTGAAGAGTTCTATATGAGCTTAGATTCTGAAAGTAAACCACTTTTGTCTTCTCTGAGAGATACATTATCATCTCTGATAAATGCTTTAAAAACCGGCAATTTTGCTTCTATGCTTAACCAACACTGGGCGGCATTTGCTAGCATTTATACTGCAGATCAAGAAAGAGAAGACTATGTTTGCCTGCAACAATTTGTTGGTGAGCTGAGCACAGTATTTCCCGCTGATGCCAGGTTTAGCAAGAGGCAATATGCAAGCATCTTATCTACTTTTTTAGCTAGCTATAATTACCGCCAGGAACAGGATTTCATAAGCCAGCTATCCATTATGACCCCACAAGAGGCCAGGTTACATAAATATGATCGAATTATTATACTGGGCATGAATGAGGGACAATTTCCGGTTATTAAAAAGGAAGGTTCGCTTATCGGGTCAGGCAAGGAAAAGGAACTCGGCTTCCCCTCAATCGATGCAAAAATCGCCGAAGCAGCTAGTGATTTTGCCGAGATGCTTGCTAACTCTAGCGTTTTCCTCACCCGATCAGGAACCCTTGCCGGACGTGAGCAGCAGCCCGTTAGATTTCTTGATAATGTGGATTTAAAAGGAGAAGAGAAGTATACAGGGTGGTTTCACCAGCTCAGAAAAGCGGATTACCAGCCTAAACAAAGACCAACACCAAATCCGAACAGTGAATATAGGCCAAAATCCATATCGGTTAGCGGCATTGAAAAGCTCATGCGCGACCCATATGCTTTCTATGCTGAATATATTTTAAAACTCAAAACCCTTGACGATATCGGCACAGAATTCAGCAACCGGGAATTTGGCAATACCCTCCATACCCTCCTCAGTGAACTGGCCCCTAAAGCAATGGGGAAAGATGAATTCATTGCAAAAATGCAAAAGGGATTCGTGCAAGCCTTTTCGAATAACCAACCCTCCCAGCTGATTTTTTGGGATTTGCATATTACCCGGATTGCCGAATGGATTTGGGAATATGAACGCATCAAGGATGCGAATTGGAAAAGCTACCATGAACTCAAGGGAACTATGGATTTTGCTGGCATAAAGGTCACAGCCCGGGCTGACCGCATTGACTATGCTACCGATGGCAGCGTTGAGATCATAGATTACAAAACCGGACGAACTCCGGAAAAAAAAGCAGTGGTGACCGGACTCTACCCACAGCTGCCCGTAGAGGCTTTAATAGCGCAATCCGGGGGCTTTGCTATTCCAGATGCCAAAACCCTTCAATTAAAGTATATTCAGCTACAGGGAAAATGGCAGATCGGCAAAGAGCTGATGATTGCAGCCAATCTTGAGCAAACTGAGGCTGGTCTGACTATGCTTATTAATACATATCTTACAGGCGACCATCCCTTCTTTGCCATCAATACAGAAGATCAATCAGGCAAAACTAGTAAATATAAGCATCTTTCGCGAATGGATGAGTGGTTTGCCCAAAGCACCTTATAGGTCTTTTATAGTATAATATGGTATTAGCCTGGCAAAGGGCTCCAAATTCCCGTTTAAAGATCAAACACACAGCTATTCGATCTTTAAAAGATAGACATATGCGTATTTTATTGCTAAAAATATCTTTTACAATATTTAGAGTGAGTGGATGACAAAAGGAGAAGTATTTAGTTTACTAAAGACTAGGCGTTTCCTACCTCTTTTTATCTGCCAGTTTATGGCTGCATTTGGAGATAACCTGGTTCGCACAGTTCTAGTCGCGCTGATAACCTACAAGTCTGTAGAGTTATCAGGTCTAGTAAGATCTCTTCTCGTCACTATGGCTATGGGACTTTTCATGTTCCCTTACATAATTGGTTCTGCAACAGCCGGGCAACTTGCTGATAAATTCGACAAAGCCAAGCTCATACAGATGATAAGGATGCTGGGCATTGGGTTCACCCTAATCAGCGTTCTTAGTATTTATACTAACAATTATGCTCTGATGCTTTTGTCAATTTTCCTCACGGGATGTGAAGCGACGCTATTTGGGTCGGCGAAATATAGTATTCTCCCCGATCAACTTGAAAAGGATGAATTGATTGCAGGCAATGGTCTGGTTGAAGCAGGCACTTTTATGGCCGTGCTTTTAGGGGTTATTTCAGGTGGGCTTACAGCCGTGCATGACTTTTCAGTAGCAGCGGTATTCCTACTTCTAGTTTCGTGCTCCAGTTACCTGGCCAGTCTATTTATCCTTAAGACTGAGCCTGCGTCCGCTGGACTAGAATTAAACACAAATGTGTTTGACGAAACCATAAAGTGCATGCGCCACGCAAAAAAAGATCACGATATATTTTTGTCCATCCTGGGCATCTCGTGGTTTTGGGTTGTTGGCGGCCTGTTTATCGCCCAAATGCCTAACTTTACTAAAGATGCACTCAGTGGTGATAATTCCGTTCTTGTTTTGCTGCTGTCACTATTTTCTATTGGCACTGGTATTGGGTCAATTGCGTGTAACAAGCTTTTAAAAAACAAAATTGATGTCCAGTACGTTCCCACATCTCTGCTCTTGATGACCCTGGTTCTTTTTATGCTGTGGTATTCGAGTACGCTTTATTCTGAGCGGGCACAACTAGGTGGGATTCATTATTTTTTATCATCTCCCAAGGGTTTTGCAGTTTGTATCGAGGTGCTGCTAATAGCATTTTTTGGAGGTCTATACATCATACCACTCTATGCGCTACTCCAAATCAAATCAAAGCGCACACACCGTTCCAGGGTTATAGCAGCCAATAACGTATATAATGCGATTTTTATGGTTGGCGGCAGCATTATCAGCATGGCAATACTCGGAATGGGAATAAAGGTCTCCTATATTATCTTTCTTTTAGCACTTACTAATTTTTATACTGCCATATATATTTGCCGCATCCTCCCCGATACAGTAATAAAGAGCTTCTTCCAGGCCGTGCTGAAACTTCTCTACCGAGTTGAGATTGTAGGCATCGAGAATTATTATAAAGCTGGAAATAAAGTTCTCATAATTGCAAATCATGCATCTTTTCTTGATCCCGCCTTACTTGGCACTTTCCTGCCTGATCGTCTGGTTTTCGCTATCGACAGCCACTATGCTCAAACCTTTTGGATGAAACCATTTTTATCATATTTGCGCGCCTACCCTATAGACCCTAGCAATGCAATGTCTGCAAGGACGCTCATTGAGAGAATCCGCGACAATAAGCCAGTAGTTATTTTCCCAGAGGGGCGGATAACTGTGACTGGGTCACTCATGAAAATTTATGAAGGCCCGGGTTTAGTTGCTGATAAAGCCGGCGCCATGCTTTTGCCGATACGGATCGATGGCGCACAATATAGCCCGTTTTCTCGGCTGTATGGAAAAACCAAACTGAAGCTTTTCCCCAAAATCAAAATAACTATTTTAGAACCAAAGAAAATTGAAGTTCCTGAGAACCTGATTGGCCGGGAAAGAAGGCATGAAGTTGGTAAACGCCTTTATGACATCATGTCCAACATGATGTTTGAGGGCAGCGTATATCACAGCACCATATTTGAGTCCTTAATCGAAGCCAAAGAACAGTTTGGTAAAAAGAAGATCATTATTGAAGATGTAGACCACAATCGCCTCACCTACAGTCGACTTCTCCTTGGCAGTTTTATTCTTGGCAAAAAGATCTCCAGTGTTATACCTAGGGGTAAATACGCCGGTATTTTGCTTCCCAATGCGGTCGCAACCGCTGCTGTGTTTTTTGGCTGTATGGCTTATGGAAGAGTCCCTGCTATGTTGAATTTTTCAACTGGTGTAAAGAACATCATCTCTTGCTGCAAAGCTGTACAACTCACCACCGTCTACACTTCGCGACGCTTTATTGAGAAAGCCAACTACTATAGTATTATTGAAGCTCTCAACGAGAATGGCATATCAATTATTTACCTGGAAGATGTCAAAATCAACGTGACTATTTATGATAAACTCTGCGGTCTTCTTGCTTCTTATTATCCGTTAAAATTCTATAAAAAGATCCACAGAAAGAAAATGCCTGTGGCCCAACAAGCAGCTGTTGTATTATTCACCTCAGGTTCAGAAGGGGTTCCTAAGGGCGTAGTATTAAGTCATGAGAATATTCAGGCAAATATAAAGCAATCTGCATCACGGGTAGATTTTTCTTCTTCAGATATTGTTTTTAACGCCTTACCTGTTTTCCATTCTTTTGGGCTAACCGGTGGCTTTCTGATGCCTGTGCTTTCAGGAGTTAAAACCTTCTTCTATCCTTCTCCGCTACACTACCGAATTATACCTGAAATGGTTTATGGAACCAATGCGACTATTCTGTTTGGAACCGACACATTCTTATCAGGCTATGCCAAATATGCCCACCCATACGATTTCTATTCAATCAGGTATATTTTTGCCGGAGCCGAAAAGTTACGCGATGAAACCAGAAAAACTTATATGGACAAATTTGGCATCAGAATTTTTGAGGGCTATGGAGCAACAGAAGCCTCCCCTATCATCTCAGTTAATACCCCTATGCACTATTGCACCGGAACTGTGGGACGGATAGTGCCAAACATAAGCTACTATCTCGAACCTGTTGAGGGGATTTCTAAAGGAGGCAGGCTTATCATTTCTGGACCGAATATAATGCTCGGGTACCTCAAGGCTAGCAATCCCGGCGTTATTGAGCACCCTGAGCATAAAATTAATGGCAAGGTGCGTAAGGGCTGGTATGACACAGGTGACATCGTAGACATTGATAAAGATGAGTTTGTTACCATTTTAGGAAGGGTAAAACGCTTTGCAAAAATTGGCGGTGAGATGATTTCACTTGCTGCGGTTGAGGAAGCTATTACGGATATTTGGAAAGGCTGCATGCATGCGGTGATTAATATCCCTGATCCCAACAAAGGGGAAGTTCTGGTTTTATTTACCACTGCTGCATTTGCAAAGAAAGATGAGCTGCTCAAACTTATAAAAAACGCAGGCATGACCGAACTTTATGCACCAAAGATCGTTAAGATTCTAAAAGAACTGCCGGTCTTGAGTACTGGTAAAGTCGACTATGTGGTTCTTAAAGAAATGGCTTTGGAACTTAAAGAGTATAAAGCATATTCCAAATCAAATGCTACAGAGGATGCAGCTTAACTGATTGAGCAGAGTCACCAAATTATAGAGAATAGTTTTACTCTAAATAGAGCCAGAACACCGTTGTTGCGAGGAGCGTAGCGACGCGGCAATCCAGTTGTAAGGCCAGAGTGAAAGTAAAATGTTACTCAAGTTTCAAGACTGGTTTGCCACGCCTTTTTGAGTCCCCCTTCGCTAAAGCTTCGGCGGGACACTCCTTCGCCTAATCGTCTTCGTTTAGACTGGCTTCAGTAAAATTATATTCTAAATTTATCGTATAAACTGGCGTAAGCCACACGAAGCCGAAGGCGAAGGGTGGGGCTCGCAATGACGAAAACTGGCTTGCTACCGAGCTTATAGAACATAATTTAAGATTCTACAA
>Ga0207081_1057_pt1 | contig 22380 bp, 5 predicted proteins | sample Alteio_BWMinHeat_59_FD_153524 | JGI IMG/M metagenome (GOLD analysis project Ga0207081, IMG submission 153524) | Enriched cells from forest soil in Barre Woods Harvard Forest LTER site, Petersham, Massachusetts, United States -... | ecosystem: Environmental > Terrestrial > Soil > Temperate forest >... | reverse complement strand
TACATAATTTAATTGAGTCGTTTAGCAAACTTGCACATTATGACCTATGGCGTGGATATGTGCTGGTAAACGGCCACTATATTGACGGGGCTAAATTACCGTGGACCTATATCCCCTCGTGGTTTTTAGTAACAAACCCTGAATTATGGCTCATCGCCGGGATTGCGGGGAGCGTATGGATAACAATTAATTTCTTTAAAAGACCATTAACCTATCTGAAAAATACCAGGGAACGAAACTTCCTTCTGTATCTTATCAGTTTTTTTGCCCCCATCCTATCTGTTATTCTGTTTCATTCTATTCTTTACAACGATTGGCGGCACCTGTATTTTGTTTACCCGCCTTTTGTACTGATGGCCATATATTTTATTGATAAAATGATGCGGACCCGGTACAAACTTATAGTGCAGGGGTTATGTGCTTTGCAATTGGTATTAATAGGGTATTTTATGATCCAATACCACCCTTTCCACCAGGTATATTTTAATAATTTCGTTTCTCACAAGCCGGGCTATTTGCGCCTCAATTACGATATGGAGTATTGGGGGTGCAGCTATAAACAAGGCCTTGACCGCCTTCTTGCTGCAGACCAGTCGAAAATTATACGGGTGAATTGTGAGTACAGATCATTAGTAGATAATAATATTTATCTTTTGCCAGAGGAGGAACGGCCCCGCATACAATTTGCCGAAAAAAAAGCAGCCGACTATTATATCGCCGACTCAAGGGGGGAACTATATGACAGCTCGCCCTCTACGCCGGTTGATTCGATCGAAGTGCTAAACAGCGCCATCTATTACCTGTACAAAGAAGAAAAAGACCCTGTAAAACAAAAGCAGATGAGATGGGAAAAAATAGCCGGCCTGGAAAAAAAACTCGCTATTCATCCTAATGATACGGAGACACTTGAACGGATCGGAAAGAACTATGAGGATAACGAAGCGTACGACTCGGCGGAGATATACCTGAAACATAACCTTGCGCTGAGCCCATTAAATATTGGAGCCATTCAAAACCTTGCATTACTGTATAATGCAGAAAAAAAATACCCTGCCGCTATTGAATTATTTAAGAAAGCACTTGAAATAAATCCAAAAATGGAAGGCGGGCAATCGAACCTGGGAGATGCCTTTTTTTATAACGGAGATTATGATTCTGCTGAAGTTCATGAGCAACTGGCCATACAGCAAAACCCGCAAAACCAGGGCGCCTTAAACGACCTGGCAGGAGTATATTTTTTCAGGAAAAAATATCCCCAGGCGATAGAACTGTACAAAAGCGCTGTTAAATTAAACCCTCAGTATGTGAAGCCGTATGCGAATATCGGCGTGTGCTACATTTATTTAGCCAAGTATGATTCAGCTATTTATTATTCCAATGTAGCGCTATCAATAGATCCCTCATTTAGTACGGCCAATGAGATCCTCGCAGCTACTTACCAGGCTGCCGGCAAAACAGAATTAGCCAAAAAATATGAGGCTATAGCACAAAAAAACAACCCTGCGTTTAGATTGTAGCCTTCAAACCGATGAGTAAATAAACTTTTTAATAATGGCCAGTAAACAAAATAAAAAAACACCACAAAAGCCGGCTGCCCCCGCTAACATAAAGCCACAAAATATTGTACAGCAAAAGCAGCCCGCCGGGCCGAAAGGAAAGTTTTCCTTAAATATTAAACTTGCCTTCCTTCTTGGCATTATTTCACTGATCGTATATGCCAATACAATAAAAAATGGTTTTGTACTTGATGATTCCACCGTTATCACAAAGAATACAGTTGTTTCCAGGGGCATCTCTGCAATTCCTGAAATACTTTATACCCCTTACAGAAAGGGTTTCCACAAATCCATAAACGACCTGTATCGGCCATTGTCGCTGGTAATGTTTGCCGCGGAATACCAGTTTTTTGCGAAGGACCCAATGCCTTACCACCTTATTAATATCGTCTTATTTGCCTGCTGCGTTATCATGCTCTTCCTTTTTCTCGATAAACTGTTTGAACGAAAAAAGACTGCTGTTGCTTTCATTGCGTCCCTATTATTTGCCTTACACCCGCTGCATACCGAAGTAGTGGCTAATATCAAAAGTGCGGATGAACTGCTTTGTTTTTTCTTCGCATTCTTATGCCTAAGTGTATTTGTAAAATATATGCAAACGGGTGAAATGAAGCAATTGCTATTGGGTGCTTTTTGTTTTTTCCTGTCCATTTTATCAAAAGAGACTGTTATCACCTTCGTGGCCGTAATACCGCTTATTTTCTTTTTTTACCTAAATGAAAATAAAAAACGCAGTGTTGATATTACTGTCAGTATAGTTGTGGTGGCAGTTATTTCTTTTATTATCAGGTTTTCGGTTTTAAGCTACTACCACGCCAATACATTTACGGCAGTCAATATTATTGATAATGCGCTGGCCAAAGTTGACCTGTCTTCCCAGTCAAGGATCGCTACAGCAATATTGATATTGGGCTACTATATCAAACTGCTGATAATACCCTACCCCTTAGTATGCGATTATTCTTACAACACTATTCCTTTTGTAAACTTCGACAACATTTATGTGCTCGCTTCATTAGCATTGTATATTTTCCTCGGTGTTTTCAGCATAAAACGTTTTCTTAAAAACAATAAAGACTACTATGCATTCGCCATTCTGTTTTTCCTGATTACCATATCCTTGTTTACCAATATTACTTTCCTGCTGGGTACCACTATGGGAGAACGGTTATTATTTTTCCCGTCCCTGGGTTTTTGCCTGTTAGCTGCGCTGCTTATCGAAAAATGGCTGGGGAAAGCCCCCGCTTCCGGCGCCGGAATCCTAAAACAGCCCGGAGTATTAGCCATAATCATTCCTGTATCCATCGCATACTCCGTTATTATCATCAACCGTAATACGGACTGGGCAAGCAATTACACACTTTATGTCAGTGATATAAAAAAATCAGGCGAATCGAGCAAGCTCAACTATTGGCTGGGGCTTGAATTAGAAAATGTAATGGCGCCCGATGAAAAAGACCCTATAAAGTATAAAGCGATGATGGATGAAGCTATTGTTTATTTACAGAAAGCAGTGGCTATTGACCCGGCTTTTACAGATGCACAGGTTACCCTGGGGCATGCGTTCGGGCATAATTCGCAAGACGACTCGGCAGAGTACCATGACCGGTTTGCTATGAAGCTGGAGCCCCAAAAAGTGGACCCCGTCAATAACCTGGCCGGGGTTTACTTTCGCCGGAGACAATACCAGGAGGCTATTGAATATTACAGAAAGACAATAGGCTTAAGCCCTGACTATGTAAATCCCTATGGCAATCTTGCTGCGTGTTATGGCACATTAGGCAAGTTTGACTCGTCTATTTATTATGCCCGTATGGCCATTAAAGTGGATCCTACCTTCCCCTTATCGTACCAGGTGCTGGCGACTACTTTTAAAATAATGGGCCAGGCAGACTCGTCAAAAAAATACGAGGCTATTGCCCATAAAAACAACCCTAATTTTAAACTATAGCCCACCAAATTTCAATTTTCAAATTTCAATTTTCAAAGACCAAATTCCAAAATACAAGTTCCGAAAACGGCATGATAAAATAAGTGTATACCGTAGCGCAGTCGCCCTGTTTTTTAAAAAAGTGCTACGGAATTTTTATGGGTTGTTGATGCATGCAAGCTGTTTGATATTATAAAATGAGCGTATAACACAGCACAGTCGGCCTGTTTTCTGAAAAAGCGCTGTGTTATGTGCATAATTAATATATAATATTTATTTTAATATCTATTTTTAAAGCGATCCTGGATGGGGGGATGGGGGAAGTGTGTATTCAAGCCTTTTGTTTTAGTATAGTGTTAATGAACGGAAATCATTTTGTTGGTTACCGCTTAGTATTTACATTTACAACTAAACTTAAATTATGAACTTTAGAATATTAATTTGTGCATTGCTTTTATTGGCCCAGAGCGCCGGCGCACAAAAGTTGCCTGCATTAACTATAGGGGAAGGCGAGGTTAAGAGCTTGCCGGCCGGTACCCATAGCTTTTCAAAAATTGACATACACAGCGGCGGAATGCTCATCATAGAATCCAGGAGCTCAGACTGGTGTATTTTAGACTCAAAAGGAGACGTAAATATTCATGGCACTATTCAATATGCAAATTTTAAGAGCGGAAAAGAACCTCATTCCGCCACAGCGCCTGATGGCACTCACCTGACCTATACTTTTCATGAAGATAACTTAGGCGGCAATGGCGGTAATGGCGGCAACAGCCGAAGCAGTACTAAATATATTGGTGCAGGTGGACAAGGAGCATCAGCGAACGCCGGTTTTGGCAGCGGCGGCGGCAGCGGCGGCGGCTATAACCCGAATGACTCTATCCCCAAGCGCGCAGTAAAGGGTAATGATGCGGCAGGGAGCATGGGAGGGAAAATAAAACCACCAACAAAGGCCGGTGGGGGCGGTAATGGCGCTGCCAGGGATTCATTCGGCAACGGAGGCCTTTTATACATCTATTGCGGCGGTAATTTCAATGGCTCGAGCGGGTCAATATATGCTACAGGGAAGGATGCCGCCAATGGTGCGGAGGGGCAATCAATGAGTAGAAACGGCAACGACGATGGCCCCGGAGGCGGTGGCGGCAGCGGGGGCGCCCCAGGATCTGAAGGCGGGGTCATTAGGATAAAGATCGTAGGTACCGGGACTTATTTTCCCCGGTTGATGGTCAACGGGGGGAGAGGCGGAAGAGGCGGAGCAGGCGGAACGGGATCGTTCGGCGACTCATCTAACGGGATGCGCGGGGAAGACGGAAAAGATGGGAACAACGGGCACGTAGACATTTTACATTAAGGGCCTTATTTTATGCAGACAGGCCTTCCGGCTGTATTTAAAGTTAGTACAATCCGGGGCTAACTTCAATAAATTAGATCGGAGCCTTTGCGAGAGGGCTCCGATCTAATTTTTAATTAAGGCTTGCGGTAACTCATTATTGCTCTACAACAATATGCAGTACGGTATTAGTAGTGGCAGAATGTACGTCCAAAATGTACGTTCCATTTGCCAGGGTACTATTTAGCTGCATCTTTTCGTCTATGTTGCCATTATGCGCAGTAAAGTGATCAGTGTAAATAACTCTGCCTACCATGTCCGTTATGTTTATAGATACTTCTTCGTCTCCGGTAACCCCAACTGCGCCTTTGATAGTAAATGAACCGTTATTAGGATTGGGAAGTATTCTTATGTCGCTGCCTGTAGGTGTAATTTGCCTGATATGCTGGTTTATTTTGATAGTAATTGTGTTATTAACGGGCACTTCACCACATAAGCCGGTAACCTGGCAAGCAACAACATCGTTATCAGCGAAACTGCCGTTAGTAAACGTTGCCGAGTTAGCGCCTTCTATTTGATTTCCGTTTATCAGCCACTGGTAGGAAGACGGAGCAACATCGCCGGTTCCGGTTGCGGTGCAGGTAACGCTTTGTCCCTCTTCTATATTTGCAGAAGGACTGGCAGTAAGTGTAACAGGCGCCGGCGCCGGGTAAACTGAAACCGGTATAAGCGTATTTTCCGAACCAGCCACGTACGTTATTGTTACATTTCCGGCGGAGATACCGCTAACGGTACCGGTTGCTTCGTCCACTTTAGCGATCATGTTATTACTGCTGCTCCATGTACCGGCTGATGCATCTTCATTTAAATTAATTGTTGAACCTATACAAACCGCGTTATCCATTGTTCTTGCACATGAATGAATGGTTATGCTCCTTGTTGCTACGCAACCATCAGAGACCCTGTAAGTTATTATTGGCGTACCGGCTGCTATGCCCTTTACCTTGCCTGTACTGGCATTTACACTTGCCAGGGCTGCGTTACTACTGCTCCATGTACCTCCGCCGGCATCGCTTAGCGCAGCGGTTGCACCTATACAAACAGTGGTAGTTCCGGAAATAGAGGAAGGCGATGCGTTGACGGTAATTGGCTTTGTTACCCTGCATCCCGTACCAAGCGAATAAGAAATTGTTGCTGTACCGGCTGCGGCACCTGAAATTACCCCGCCTGATACGGTGATTTTCGCGGTGCTACTGCTGAGCCATGTGCCGCCACCCGTGCCATCAGTTAAGGTTGCTGTTGAACCCGTACATACTGTAGCTGCACCCCCTATAGCAGCAGGAACAGGGTTTACCGTTACGATTGCTGTAGCTTTACAGCCGGTAGTTAATGAATATGACATAGTAGCGGTACCTGGAGATGCGCCTGTAACAACCCCTGTACCTGATACAATTGCAGCAATTGAGGTATTGCTGCTGCTCCATGTCCCATTCGTTGTCGGATCAGACAATGTTGTTGTTGATCCGGTACATGCGGAAGCCGCTCCGGTTATTGCCGAGGGGACAGCATTAACCGTTACCGTCGCTGACACCGGGCAACCTGCAGTGATTGCATAAGTTATAGTAGCCGCGCCCGAAGAAACGCCTGCCACTATTCCGTTTGCTACTGTAGCTTTTGCTGTGTTACTGCTCGTCCATGCACCGCCGCCCGTACCGTCACTTAAAGTTGTATTTGAGCCGACGCAGACAGTTGCAGTACCGCTGATAGCTGCAGGAACCGAATTTACTGTTACAACTTTTGACGCACTGCAACCTGTAGCGAGCGCATATGAAATGGTGGCTGTGCCCATAGCAGTGCCGCTGGCAACGCCTGTACCGGATACAATATTTGCAATTGAGGTGCTGCTGCTGCTCCATGTACCGCTTGCAGTTCCGTCAGTCAAGGTTATCGTTGAACCTATACATACCGTTGCTGTTCCTCCAATGGCGGCCGGAACAGGGTTAATAGTTACCCCTTTGGAAGCTACGCACCCTGCGCTATTTGTATATAATATATTAACCGAACCGGAAGATACACCGGTAACAATACCGTTTACTACGTTAGCTGTGGCCGTGTTACTGCTTGTCCAGCTACCCCCGGTAGTTGCACTGCCCAAAGTTGTGGTAGCACCTGCACATGCGGTTGCGGTTCCGCTAATTGCTGCCGGGGTTGGGTTTACGGTTATGCCCGCAGCCGAGCTGCAACCTGTCGCAAGTACATAAGATATGGTGGCTGTGCCTGCAGTAATGCCGGTAGCTACACCTGTTCCGGATGCAATATTCGCAACTGAGACGTTGCTGCTGCTCCAGGTTCCGCTTGCAGTTCCGTTTGTTAAAGTTGTAGTTGAGCCTGCACATATTGCCACTGCTCCTCCGATGGCAGCCGGAAGCGGGTTAACAGTTGCAATTACAGATGCTACGCACCCTCCGCTATTTGTATATAATAAAGTAGCGGTTCCGGAAGATACACCTGTAACAGTTCCCGAAAGAACGGTAGCCACTGAAACATTACTGCTGCTCCAGGTACCGCCAGATGCACTTTCACTCAAAGTTGCCGTAGATCCAAAACATATGGGGGTGTTGCCGCTTATTGCTGACGGTGCAGCATTGACTGTTACAATTGCTGAAACACTACATGCACCAATAGCATAGGATATTGCGACAGTGCCTGTAGAAATACCCGTTAAGATGCCTGTAGCAGAAACTATGTTTGCTATTGCTGTATTACCACTGCTCCAGGTACCGCCGGCTGCTGCATCGCTTAAAGTTACTGTTGTGCCTGCGCAAAGGACCCCTGTTCCGGTAATGGCGGAAGGAATGTTATTTATTGTTACCGTTTTTGTAAGCAAACACCCGGTACTAAGCGCATAGGATACAGTCGTTGTGCCGGGTAAAATACCGGTTATGATACCTGCTGTAGCGTCAATAGCGGCGACTGCGGTATTACTGCTGTTCCATGTACCTCCCGCTGTTGCATCACCTAAGGTTGTTGTTAAGCCCATGCAGGCGCTTGCAGTACCTGTAATTGTAGCAGGAGATGGATTAATTGTAACAACTGCTGACGCGCTGCAAGTACCAATGCTATAATATATGGTAGCTGTACCAGCCGAACTGCCGGTGACAATACCCGTTCCGGCGCCTACGTTAGCTATTGAAGTATTATCGCTGCTCCAGGCGCCCCCGGCTACTCCATCACTAAGTGTTGATGTTGCCGCATTACATAAAACTGCGGTACCGCTTATCGAAGCCGGTACAGCGTTCACAGTAACAACTGTTGAAGCCGCACATCCCGAGCTGAGTACATATGCAATAGTATCAATACCAGAAGATACACCGGTAACATTCCCGCTGTAATCAACCGTTGCAACCGATGTATTGCTACTGCTCCAGCTTCCGGAGCCACTTTCGGTCAATGCTATAGTCGAACCTGCACAAACACTTGCAGGCCCCGAAATAGCCGCAGGAACAGAATTTACTGCTATTGATGTTGTGGTGATGCAGCCTGTCCCTATCGTATAGGTAACTATAGTAGTGCCGGAGGCCAGCCCGGTAACCACCCCGGTCGTTGAATTGACAGTAGCAAGTGCCGGAGCACCGCTAACCCATGAGCCACCGCTTGGGCTTGTACTTAATGTAACGGCTGAGCCTATACAAATATTAGCACTGCTGGATATTGGGGCGGGACCGGGATTTACTATTACCAGGCTGGTAACACTGCAACCGGAGGGCAATGTGTAATCAATAACTGATGTCCCGGAAGTCAATCCGCCGGCAACACCTGCTGATGATATTGTGGCTACGCCTGCGCTGCCGCTACTCCAGGTACCGCCGCTGATGGCGTCGCTTAGTAGCAGTGTAGAACCGAGACATAAACTGCTGCCACCTGTGATGGGAGCAACCGGATTTACAGTTAATGCCTTAGTAGTTAAACATGAACCAATAGAATACGTAACCGTAGCCGTACCAGCCGCAATGCCGCTAATAACACCGGTGCTGCTACTTACAGTGATGCTGGTAGCTGCACTGCTCCAGGTACCGCCTGTTACAGCGTCGCTTAAAGAGAGCGTACTTCCCTGGCAAACACCAGATCCCCCGGATACTGCTGACGGCGCCATGCTTACAACCACGATCTTTGTAGTAGAACCCCCAGCCATAAGATAATGCAGCACGGTATCCGTTCCGGCAGAAACCCCTGTAACTATTCCCCCTGACGTAACGGTGGCGATACCTGTGTTATTACTTGTCCATGTTCCGCCGGTGGTCAAATCAGTTAAGGTTGCGGTGGCGCCAATACACAGAGCCGTGCTACCGCCTGTTACGGCTACTGCAGCTGTGGTAGTACAACCGGTACTCGAATATGTTATGATTACGGAACCTGCGGCTACACCCGTAACAATACCTGTAGCCGAACCAATAGTGGCAATTGCAGAATTACCGGTAGTCCAGGCGCCTCCGGACATAGGGTCAGTTAAGGTTGTAGTTCCGCCCGCTGATACAGATGCCGTGGAAGGCGAAATGGCATAGCCCGGATTAAATGAAAATGGTGCTGACGGGTTACCATTTACGACTACTGCAAGCGAATAGGTTCCGGCCGGCAACCCTGAGGGCAGAACAAATTGTGCAGTGTCAGCCAAACTGCCTGTCATCACTGCACCTACCCTGTTCCAGTTAAAAGAACGGGCATAATAAACATTAGTACCTGATGTAAGACGGATGATCGGATAATTAGAAGACATCTGCCAGTCATCACCAAAATTAGCGCCTTCTGAAATGCCTGTAAATAATGTACCGGTAGCTAAAAATGTGTCACAATTGGTCCTTGAAATAGTTGATACCGTGGGCTTGCCGGATGTAAGAGCTGTTCCTGAAGGTGTATATTCATAATATTGTCTTGTTCCCTGGTCAGCAAAAAGTACGGTGCCGTCCGGCAAGTCGAGCATATTTGACATATAACATTCGTAATGCGAATAACCGGCTCCTCCCGGTGCTCCTACAAGGGTAAAGGCGTTTGCAACATAATCATATTCATAATAATAAGTACTATCTGCATAGTCCCCGCTGTATGTGGGCGTATGAGAAAATGCGCAAAGGACCTTGCCATTGACCATCATTGCCGCCGCTGCATCGGGAGCGCCCATGCCAGCCGGAATAGTAGGCCCGGCAGCCCATGTTCCGGGGCTGGAAGTGCCGGATGGGGTATAAATTGCAGTATTAGAGGTAGAGCCAATAAAAAATGCTTTTCCATTGGGCAACATAAATGCAGCTCCTGACTCATAATCGAAAGTATCATAAAGGGCTACCGGCAGATTGGCATCATGCACCCATGTATTTGTAGATGGAATGTATCGTTCAGAACTTGTAGAAGCAATATCCACGAAAAGTATGCTGTTATCAGGCAATTTCAGCCATGCTGATTCATCGTGACACCCAAAAGATGATGGTGCTGCAGCATATGTGTTTTCAACCGGATCGTAAAAATAGTTCCCTGTTGCACCTCCCGATACTATAGCCTGGAGCACCCGGCCATCAGGAAGCATTTCTGAGTTCCCATCATATATATCGCCGCTACCTGGTACTGTTAATGGTGTTGACCATGTATTCGTCAGCGGGTTGTAAACTTCACTCTTGGTAGCACCGGAACCGGATTCACCTCCTGCCACATATACTCTACCGTCTCTCAATACCTGGGATGAAAAATATACCCGGTCGTCATGCATAGCCGCAGTAGCAGACCATGTTCCATTAACATAACTGCCGCTTGCATCAGGCGTCAATTTGTCCCATATATTACCATATGTGCTTCCCGAATATGTCTTTATCATCACGGTACCATCGGTCAATAAAAGCATGACACCGCCGTTGAAATCCGGAGCCATGTTTGTGAGAGGAGTCCAGGTGCCCCCCTGGGCCAGGCTTCGGTGACCCGTAGTAATCATGCCCAACAGCAGAATTACTATTTTGAAAAATGCTTTTACAGATTTTGCAGCTTGAGTAGAAGCAGTTGAGTAGCTGCTGTTCGTAGTTTGATTTGTAGTTCTTTGTTGCATTGGTATTAAATTTAGTTATTGAAATGTTATTTGATTTTTTGTTTCTATTTTAATGCTGTAACACTGATCATATTTTTATCAAAAAAATTATTGTTAATCTGCGCATCATTTTATTAAAAATTTGAAATCCAGCTAATTTTTTAAATTTTTAAAAAATAAGTTATATTAAAAATAGTATCAGGGATAATACATTAGTAATATAGGACTGCAAATATAATAAAAAGATTTCTTAGAAAACAAATTGTTAATTGAAAATTATCTTATGTTTTTATGAGAAGTTAATGAAAACTAAGTCAATTGTTAACAAAAAATGACTTTCGGAAGACAAAAACAATTTTTATATTATAATAAAATGTCTATTATTGTGATATTTTTAACGACATTTGTTAATAGCCTATTAAAACCATTCCATATCATGTTAACAACGTCACAACATCTAAAAAAGTGTTGATTATTATGCCCTAATATTTTCGGTATTATGCGGCAACCAGAAAATATAAATGCAGAATAAGAATGTAACCGGGGAATTTTATGAGCTGCGGCCTTTTAAACCAAATGGTTTCACTCAAACGGCCAAACATGCAGAACACACTAAAATGCTTTTTTAATTGTATTACCGAATATTAATTCAAAGTAATTATTTGAGATTTTGATGGCTTTAATAGAACTTTGAATAATAACAACTATGAAGAAGGCCGGCTTAATATCTATAATAGTTGCGATAGCGATCTGCTCATTCAGCCTTGAAAAAAAGGAAACCGAATATCACAAATGCTACATAAATGGGTTGAATGCCCTTTATAATGAACAAGTTTCCCTTGAGGAGAAAATAAAAAATACCGATATTACTTCTGAAACCGGAAAGGACATTATTAAGAAGGGAATAAGCGAAGCCCGAATAAAATTAAAGAACATTGACCTGTGGCTGCGCTACTTTGAACCGGTTGCCTATAATAAAATTAACGGCCCTTTGGCTGTAGAATGGGAAAACGAAGTTTTTGAAAAATACGAGAAGCCATACAGAAGAGAAGGAGCCGGCTTATCATTAGCAGAATTATACCTCAACGATAAAAATGCAAACAAGGATACGCTGTTTCATTTGATACAATTATCGCTCAATGCAATTAAAACGTTCCAGGCCGATTCAATTACAAGGCAGTTAGACACCTTTGATCACTTTTTTTATGCTAACCGCTTATTTTTATTAAATCTTGCAGCCGTTTATACTACCGGATTTGAGTGCCCCGATAAAAAAAATATTATTGCCGAGCTTCGGTCAATGCTTGTTGGCGTAAAAAATATTTACCTGACGTATAATCAAAGTTTCCCCCTAACACCAGTTACTAAAAGCTACCTTGACCTCTATGAAAAAACAATAGTATTCGTAAATGATCAAAGTGAAGATTTTACTGCCTTCAATCATTTTATTTTCATCAGGAACTATGTAAATCCACTCTTTGCCATTAATCAAAAACTCATTAATGACTATGACGCGAGGTCAAGGAGCTTTAATGATTACACTTTAAACAACCTTAGCCATTCTATTTTCGACAAAGCCCTGTATACGCCTCAAAACACCAAGGGGATCTATTCCCTGGTAGCAGACCAGAAAACGCTGGACGAGATAAAACATATCGGTAAATTGCTTTTTTACGATCCTATTTTATCAGGAAATAATGAACGCAGCTGCGCTTCCTGCCATAAACCAACGCAGTATTTCACTGATACCACTTCGCAGACAAGCCTTGTTTTTAACAGGCTTGGCGTTTTGCCAAGAAATACCCCATCATTAATAAATGTTGTTTACAATCATTTACTGATGCTGGACGGGAAACATATTTCCCTGCAAGGCCAGGCAAAAGATGTAATGACAAACCCAAAAGAAATGGGCGGTGATGAAAATGAGCTATTAAACAAGGTGCTGAGCTGTTCTGAGTATAAAAAGGCATTCAAAAAATTTCAGAAACTTACTCCGGAAGAAAATGGAATTACCCTTGATCATATCATTTCAGCTATCACCTACTATTATAGTGAATTCAGCAACTATTATTCTCCTTTTGATGAGGCAATGAATGATAATAAAACTATTAATGACGAAAGCATTAAAGGGTTCAACTTATTCATGGGCAAAGCCCAATGCGCTACCTGCCACTTTGTACCGCAATTCAATGGTGTAAAACCACCTTATATCAGTTCTGAATTTGAAGTTTTGGGAGTGCCTGCAGATAAGGACTATAAAAAAATAAGCGAAGATAATGGCCGGTATAATATAAACCCTGCACCCGAAACTTATAAGGCGTTCAGAACGGGATCTATCCGCAATGCACAATTTACAAAACCATATATGCACAATGGCGTTTTTAGCTCGCTGGAGGAGGTTATTGATTTTTACGACGCCGGTGGTGGCACCGGTAAAAATCTCGATGTTAAAAACCAAACTCTTTCGGCAGATTCCCTGAAACTCACAAAAATTGAAAAAAACGAACTAATTTCATTTATTCATTCATTAAATGAAAATATTATTTTTCACACCCCGCCGGAAAAATTGCCTGTTTCTTCCAATAAGGAATTGAATGGGCGAAAAGTAGGTGGTGAGTATTAACAGATCAAAAATGAAACGTAAATATCTATTGGTTCTGGCGCTGTTAATTTTATGCCTTTCGGAGTGCGCTAGGGAAAAAAAGATCGAGTATAAGATCCCTGATAATTACCCCGAAGACAAGAGAAAAGACCTGATGGCCACTATCGAAAAAGGTAAAAAACTCTACAAAGCCAATTGCTCTAAATGCCATGGAATTTTCACAAAAGGAGAAGACGGCGTACCTAATTTTACTGACCAGCAAATTGATAATTACTCCTCAGGTTTCATGCGCCGTGACCGCAAAAATCATGCGCTGGCCCTGGAAATGTCCCCGGAACAACTCAATGACGTACTATCTTTCTTACGCTACCGGAAAACAAATGGCGTTCCCGCCAAACCAAAACGCGATCGGAAGGTAATGCCGGTGATGACTGACAAATAATATACATTCAGTATACTCCAGTAATATTGAACGCCGTCTATAATTTCAAAATTCCCGGCCGCATCTCCTTCAGAAAACAGATGGCAGGCAATTGGACTTGAAAATACGGCACGAAAGAATTTCCCGCAAGGATGCGCATTTCTCATGTAGCCGTTTAAAGGTCGCAAAGGTGCAAGGCGGTGCTGAGTTATAAAGTCTAACGGGTGTAACGAGCCGAGCAGCCTGTATAAATGTTTACAACACTATGCTTAGCGGTCATTGCGTAGCGCAATGACCTCGCTTACAAGTGTGTCTTAGAAATCCAAATTGTATGATATCAATAGTTGGTTTTTAATGCGAATAAAAAAAGAGGCTGCCCATTTTGTGAGCAGCCTCTCGTGGCAATTTCAAATTATTAACCTTTAAAATACTATTCCTTTACAACTTTCACTTTCCTGACTACATCACCCTGCTGTACTTCAAGTATGTACACTCCCGGAGCTAATTTACTACCGATGAGTATGTCGGATGTGATCGCCTGGTTTGATTTTGTTTCCAATACTTTACCGCTAAGGTCATATACCGTTACACTTGCATTTTGTGGCTGAGTGCTTTCAATCTTAACCGCAACATCATCAGTGAACGGATTAGGATATACATTCATTGTAAATCCATCTGCCGGTTGTGATGTTGAAGCTGCGGCTGATTCCCTTCCGCCAGAACCGCACAGATCACCGGTAGCACCTAAGTAATCGCCAACACATCCGCTAAGATGTCCCGGTACTGCACTTGGCAGAATAGAAACCGTTGTTCCTGTGCAGCCTGATGTTGCGTGATGGCAGAGGAGAACATAACCACTATGGCTATGGTCAACAGCGTCTATCACACAAAGCGAGGTAGAGCAAGTTGAACTGCAACCGTTTTCATTTGTAACAGTACAGTTGTAAGTATAATGCCCTGCCGTGCTTGCAGTAAACACAGGATTCTGACTGTGTATATTGCTTAAGCAACTTGTACCGGAAGTTGATGACCATGTGTATGTAAACGTACTTCCACCACTTGCAGTTGTATTACATGTAGCGTTTTGTGTGCCATAACCTAAATAAATAGTGCTTGGCACACCACCTGTATAGGCCCCTGAGCCACAAGTAAGCGATACAGAGCATGTAGGCGGAGCAGAAGTACCAACGGTAGCAGCAGCATGAGCTGTGCAACCATGAGCATCAGTTACTGTAACAGTATAAGTACCAGTTCCCAGACCAGAAGCTGTAGCACCCGTACCACCGGAAGGCGTCCATGCGTAGGTATAACCAGGAGTTCCACCACCGCCAGTCGCTGTTATAGCACCAATCTTAGCGCCTGAGCATGAGCTGTTTGTTACAGACAGAATAGTAGCTGTTACAGCACTTGTTGGCTGACCAATAGTTGCTGAAGTTTTTGCAGTACATCCATGTGCATCTGTTACTGTCACAGTATAAGTTCCAACTGTGAGACCTGAAACGGAGGCCGAGCTACCAGAACAAGGAGTCCAGCTATAAGTATAAGGACTTGAACCGCCGCTTGCGCTGGCTGTAATAGCCCCGGTAGAACCGCCATAACATGCTACATTGGTAACAACCGGCGTAGTAACAGAAGGTGAAGCCACGACAGTTATTAAATACGTAGTATAGGACGAACATGCACCGCTACCAACCGTATAGGTTATTGTGGCAGTTCCCACGCTTACACCTGTAACCACGCCTGAGCTATTAATAGTTGCGTGAGCACAACTGCTGCTCCAGGTTCCACCTTCCGCTGTTTCCGTTAAGGTTGTAGTAGAACCCATACACACAGTGGAATATCCTGAAATCGTTCCCGGAGTTGGCGTACCCTCAACGGTTACCGTATGAGTTGTGTAAGCTGAACAAGCGCCGCTACCCACAGTATAAGTTATAACTACAGTACCTGCGCTTACGCCGGTAACCACTCCCGTACTGCTAACGGTAGCATGAGAACAACTGCTGCTCCATGTACCACCTGATACTGTTTCGGTTAAGGTTATAGTTGATGAACCGCATGCACTTACTGATGTTGGGCCTGATATAGTACCCGCAGAAGTTGAACCGCCGATCGTCACCGTATAAGTAGTATATGCAGAGCAAGCGCCGCTGCCTACCGTATAGGTTATAATCGCAGTACCGGTACTTACACCTGTTACTACACCTGTGCCGCTAACTGTTGCGTGACCGCCGCAGCTACTGCTAATGCTCCACGTACCACCTGACACAGATTCCGTTAAGGTAATAGTACCGCCAACACATGTGCCCGTTGACCCGGAAATAGTACCTGCGTCAGTTGAACCACCTATAGTTACGGTGTGTGTAGTGTACGCAGAACAAGCGCCGCTTCCAACAGTGTAGGTTATAACAGCCGTACCAGCACTTACACCGGTTACCACACCCGTACTGCTAACAGTAGCGTGAGTAGAACTGCTGCTCCATGTACCACCAGATACTGTTTCGTCTAAGTCTATAGTTCCACCGATGCATGTAGATGTACCGCCGGAAATGGTACCGGCATCAGTTGAACCGCCAACCGTAACAGTGTAAGTAGTATAATCGGAGCAAGCGCCGCTGCCTACCGTATAGGTTATAATCGCAGTACCGGTACTTACACCTGTAACTACACCTGTGCCGCTAATTGTTGCGTGACCGCCGCAGCTGCTACTAATGCTCCATGTACCACCGGTAACCGTTTCTGTTAAGGTTATGGTTCCTCCGGTGCATACCGTCGTTGGTCCTGAAATAGTACCAGGAGATGGTACCGGATTAACCGTTATTGTGTAGGTAGCGTATGCAGAACATGAAGAACAACTGCTAATTGTATACGTAATAGTCGCAGTACCAACACTAACACCCGTAACCACTCCGGAACTGTTTACAGTGGCATGAGTCGAACTGCTGCTCCAGCTGCCACCTGGCAGGGTTTCCGTCAGCGTGATGGTTGATGAACCAGATCCGCAAACCGTGTTAGGACCTGAGATAGTCCCTCCGCTAAGTGCAGCAGGCTGGGTAACGGTAATTGTTGCAGACCCACCGCATCCATTATGGTCGGTAACTGTATAAGTATAGGTGCCTGCACTTACTGTAAATGTACCTGTTCCGCTATAAGGACTTGCGCCACCGGAAGCAGTTACTGTAACCGTTGTTGTACCGCCATGGCAGGAAATTGACCCGGCCGTAGCAGAAACAAAGATCGCAGTCGTTGTTGATGTAACTGTAACTGTTGTAGTAGCACTACATCCCTTACTGTCAGTAACCGTATAAGTATATGTGCCTGCACTTACAGTATGTGTACCTGTGCCGGTATATGGCGATGTACCACCTGAAGCAGTCACGGTAACCGTTGCTGTACCAGAACATGGTACAACACCCGCCGTTGCAGACGCAGTTACCGCAGTTGGCGCAGTAATGGTGATCGTAGTTATTGCTGAACAACTGTGGCTATCTGTTACAGTATAGGTATAAGTACCCGCACTTACAATATGCGTGCCAGTCCCGGTATATGGCGATGTGCCACCTGAACCGCTTACCGTCACTATGGTAGTGCCACCATGACACAATATAGCAGCTGCGCTTGCACTCGCTACCACCGGAGTAGGATTAGCTATTGTAATCGTTGTCGTCGCAGAGCAACTGTTGGCATCTGTTACTGTATAAGTATAAGTGCCTGCACTCACTGTGAAGGTGCCCATACCGGTTATTGTACCTGTACCTCCAGTACCACTTACGGTTACTGTTGTTGTACCACCGTGGCAAGGTATGGCCCCGGCGGTAGCAGTAGCTGTAACGCCTGATGTGGGTTGGAAGATAGTAGCAGAATTAAACTGCGTAGCCCCTGACGGAATATCTGTAACCGTTAAAGTATAAGTACCTGCGGCCAATCCCGAAGCAGTTGCCCCAGTGCCACCAGAAGGAGTCCAAACGTAACTGTAAGGCCCTGTACCTCCGATTATATGCGAAGTTATAAAACCGTTATTACCACCGTTACAAAGCACATCATGTGGTGTCAAAAGAACAATTAACACAGGATCTTCAGGAGCTCTGAGAAGAGTATCGGCAATTGCCGTGCAGCCATGAATATCTGTTGCAGTCACGGTATAAACAATATTTCCCATCAGGCTTGAGGCTGTCGCAGCTGTGCCGCCGACAGGACTCCAGGCATATGTGTAACCCGGTGTTCCTCCGCTTGCAGCAGCAGTTAATGAGCCATCGCTACAGAGGGTACAAGACGGGATTACATATGATACAATAGAGACACTTGGTGACGTGGCCGGTTGACCCACTGTTACTGTAGTAGTTACAGAGCAACTGTTGCCATCGGTTACTGCATAAGTATAGGTACCTGCACTTACTGTGAACGTACCCGTGCCAATCAACGTGCCAGTTCCACCTGAGCCAGCCACCGTTACCGTAGCTGTTCCGCCATTACAAAGTATTGCAGTTGCTGTTGCGCTCGCAATTATCGGACTCGGGGCAGTTATAGTTATCGTTGTGGTTGCCGGGCAACTGTTGCCGTCGGTTACCGTATACGTATATGTTCCAGCACTAACCGCATGTGTGCCAGTACCACTCACCGTGCCTGTTCCGCCGGTACCACTTACTGTTACCGTCGTTGTTCCGCCACTGCATGATATTGCCGATGCTGTTGCGCTGGCTGTTACCAGTGTTGGGGCGGTTATCGTTATTGTTGTTGTTGCTGAACAACTGTTACCGTCGGATACAGTATATGTATAAGTACCTGCACTAACCGTAAAGGTTCCGGTTCCGCTCAATGTTCCGGTTCCGCCAGAACCGCCTACCGTCACGGTCGCTGTTCCACCATGGCATGATATTGCCGATGCTGTTGCGCTTAGAACTATTGGTGGCGCATCGGTAATTGTAACCGTTGTCGTAGCTGAACAACCGCTCGCATCCGTAATTGAGTAGGTGTACGTACCTGCACTAACTGTGAATGCTCCAGTACCTGTATATGGTGCTGCGCCTCCGGAACCTGATACTGTAATTGACGTAGTTCCGCCGTGACACAGTATCGTATTTGAACAGAATGATATATCGTCCAAACCAAAGTCATTGCCGCTTGCAACCAAATTGTCGTCATAGATAGTTATGACAGCAGTTGTAGCTGAAAGAGAAGGCCATACTGTAGTATACTGTTCCCAAGGTGAAGCAAGTCCGGGGTAACCCCAAATAGTATAAGGGATGTCATCATCGCCAGCGGGGATAGTATAATCACCTCCTATCTCAACTCCATTAACGTAGAATCTCAAAGTCGGCGTTGGCAATAAACCAATTGCTTTAACCCATGCTGCAAAGGAATAAGTACTGAACGGATTTACATTTACAGTCTCTTTCCAAACAAGCCCATTTACCGTATCTCCACCACTGTGCCCATTTACCCACATAGCCTTACCGAATGTTTGCGTAAGCGTATCTGCAAATGAAGCAAGGCCGAAATCATGGTCTCCTGGCTGGAAGTAACCGTGGTGTGTTGCAACACTCACGTCGTAGGTGCCTTCAGGCCAAAGAGACGCTGTATTATTAGTGTACTCAGTGGTAAACCCGGTATTCCCGGCTTCAAAATTACCATTGACAACAAGATTTAGCCCACATGTACTTACAGCCACGTTGAACATTGCCGGCTCAGTGATCGTTATTGTTGTAGCTGCCGGGCAACTGTTGCCATCCGTTACGGTATACGTATATGTACCTGCACTTACCGTGAAAGTCCCAGTTCCGCTAAATGTACCTGTACCACCGGAAGCAGTTACTGTTACTATAACTGTCGCACCATGGCACAATATAGCAGGGGCTGTTGCACTTGCCGTTACCAGTGTCGGAGTCGCTATCGTTATCGTCGTTGTAGCTGCGCAACTGTTACCATCATTTATCGTGTAGGTATACGTACCTGCACTTACTGTATAGGTACCTGTTCCTGTAAATGTACCTGTGCCGCCTGCCCCGCTTACCGTTACCGTCGTCGTTCCGCCGTTACACGGTATCGGGTTTGCACTTGCACTTGCCGTTACCAGCGTCGGGCTTGCTATCGTTATCGTTGTCGTAGCAGAGCAACTGTTGCCATCTGTTACCGTGTACGTATAGGTACCTGCACTTACTATACGGGTGCCCACAGAACCGTCATAACTGCCGTTGCCACCTGAACCGCTTACGGTAACTGTAGTTGTTCCGCCGTTACACGGTATCGGGTTTGCACTCGCGCTTGCCGTTACCAATGTCGGGCTTGCTATCGTTATCGTTGTTGTTGCTGAACAACTGTTGCCGTCTGTTACCGTATACGTATAGGTACCTGCACTTACTATGCGGGTGCCCACTGAGCCGTCATAACTACCGCTGCCGCCTGAGCCGCTTACGGTAACTGTGGTTGTTCCGCCATTGCAGGGTATAGGTGTCGCACTTGCACTCGCTGTTACCAGCGTCGGGCTCACTATTGTTATCGTCGTCGTAGCTGAACAACTGTTGCCGTCGGTTACCGTGTACGTATAGGTACCTGCACTTACTATGCGAGTGCCCACAGAACCATCATAACTACCGTTGCCGCCTGAACCGCTTACGGTAACTGTCGTCGTTCCGCCATTGCATAGTACAGGCGTCGCACTTGCGCTCGCTGTTACCAGGGTCGGGCTCGCTATCGTTATCGTCGTTGTCGCTGAGCATGTGTTGCCATCGGTTACCGTAAAGGTATACGTACCCGCACTTACCGTGCGTGTACCTACTGTTGATCCGTATGTACCTGTTCCGCCTGCACCGCTTACCGTTACTGTCGTCGTTCCGCCATTACACGGTATCGGGTTTGCACTTGCACTTGCCGTTACCAGGGCTGGGCTCGCTATCGTTATCGTCGTCGTTGCTGAACAACTGTTGCCATCGGTTACCGTGTACGTATAGGTACCTGCACTTACTATGCGGGTGCCCACTGAGCCGTCATAACTGCCGTTGCCACCTGAACCGCTTACGGTAACTGTCGTTGTTCCACCGTTACAGAGTATCGGGTTTGCACTTGCACTTGCCGTTACCAGGGTCGGGCTCACTATTGTTATCGTTGTTGTAGCAGAGCAACTGTTGCCGTCTGTTACCGTGTACGTATAGGTACCTGCACTTACTATGCGGGTGCCCACAGAACCGTCATAACTGCCGTTGCCACCTGAACCGCTTACGGTAACTGTAGTTGTTCCGCCGTTACACGGTATCGGGTTTGCACTTGCACTTGCCGTCACCAGCGTCGGGCTCACTATCGTTATCGTTGTCGTCGCTGAGCAGATGTTGCCGTCGGTTACCGTATAGGTATACGTACCTGCACTTACCGTCCGTGTACCTACCGTTGATCCGTATGTACCTGTACCGCCTGCGCCGCTCACGGTCACTGTTGTTGTCCCGCCATGGCACAGTATCGGGTTTGCACTCGCACTTGCCGTTACCAGCGTCGGGCTTGCTATCGTTATCGTCGTAGTCGCTGAGCAGGTGTTGCCGTCGGTTACCGTATAGGTATAGGTACCTGCACTTACCGTCCGTGTACCTACCGTTGACCCGTAGGTGCCTGTACCGCCGGCACCGCTTACCGTTACCGTCGTCGTTCCGCCGTTACACGGTATCGGGTTTGCACTTGCACTTGCCGTTACCAGCGTCGGGCTCGCTATCGTTATCGTTGTCGTAGCAGAGCAACTATTGCCGTCTGTTACCGTGTATGTATAAGTACCTGCACTTACTATGCGGGTGCCCACAGAACCGTCATAACTGCCGTTGCCACCTGAACCGCTTACGGTAACTGTAGTTGTTCCACCGTTACACGGTATCGGGTTTGCACTTGCGCTTGCCGTTACCAGCGTCGGGCTCACTATCGTTATCGTCGTTGTCGCTGAGCAGGTGTTGCCGTCGGTTACTGTAAAGGTATACGTACCTGCACTTACTGTGCGTGTACCTACCGTTGATCCGTAGGTGCCTGTACCGCCGACGCCGCTTACCGTTACCGTCGTCGTTCCGCCGTTACACGGTATCGGGTTTGCACTCGCACTTGCCGTTACCAGCGTCGGGCTCGCTATCGTTATCGTCGTTGTCGCTGAGCAGGTGTTGCCGTCGGTTACCGTAAAGGTATACGTACCTGCACTTACTGTCCGTGTACCTACCGTTGACCCGTAGGTGCCTGTGCCGCCTGCGCCGCTTACCGTTACCGTCGTCGTTCCGCCGTTACACGGTATCGGGTTTGCACTTGCACTTGCCGTTACCAGCGTCGGGCTCGCTATCGTTATCGTCGTTGTCGCTGAGCAGGTGTTGCCGTCGGTCACCGTATAGGTATACGTACCGGCACTTACTATACGTGTCCCTACTGTTCCGTCATAACTGCCGTTACCACCTGAACCACTTACCGTTACTATGGTCGTTCCGCCATGACATAGTATCGGGTTTGCACTTGCACTTGCCGTT
>Ga0207081_1055_pt1 | contig 22629 bp, 19 predicted proteins | sample Alteio_BWMinHeat_59_FD_153524 | JGI IMG/M metagenome (GOLD analysis project Ga0207081, IMG submission 153524) | Enriched cells from forest soil in Barre Woods Harvard Forest LTER site, Petersham, Massachusetts, United States -... | ecosystem: Environmental > Terrestrial > Soil > Temperate forest >... | reverse complement strand
TCAACTATTTTTTGATTCCCGGCTGCTTTTGGTTTAATGCTCACTTCAGGAGAAATAGTTTTAGGAACGCTTTGATCTCTCAAATAAAACATTCCTATACCGATGGCTAAAAAAAAGACAAAACCTGAAATTTTTAACAAGTTTAATAAGGTATAGCCTTTTGTAAAACCTTTATATTTATCCATCCCACTAGCCATATTATTTGAGTAATATATCAATTTATCGCCATCTAGGAGGATTTTGGCTTGATAAAGAATTTTTATCTTTTCGCACTAAGAGATCTTTTGGGGAGGTATTAAAAAATGCCATATCCGATCTGCATGCAGCTTAGGGTGGATCGCGATTTTCCTGAGCCTCGCTATATTTCCCATGCTGTTGCGGTGTTGGAGCAGGGCGGAATTGTTGCATATCCCACAGATACCAATTATGGCCTAGCGTGTTCCCTGAATGATACTAAAGCTATTGACCTGATTTTAAAGCTTAAACGCCTAGAAAAAAGCCATTTTTTATCCATAGTGTGTCCAGATCTTTCAGATATTGCTCGCTACGCAGTGCTCGAAAATAATTCTTATTCCATTTTAAAAAGACATCTTCCTGGGCCCTACACTTTTATTTTGCGTGCAACACTCGCAATACCTGGGATGTTTCAATCTGAGCGCCAAACTGTTGGCATTCGGGTTCCGGATCATCCGGTGGCTTTAATGATGACGAGAATTTTTAGAAAGCCAATTGTCTCTACTTCCACAGTGATCAAAGATAAGGTGCTCAAAAATGGTGATGAGATTAAAGAACAATTTGGTCATAGCATCGATGTCATCCTTGATGTTGGCGATATCGGTCCCAAGGATTCTACGGTGATCGATTTGAGTGGACCGTATCCAGTGCTCGTGCGCAAAGGCGCGGGCGATGTGAGTGGGATCGTGGTTTAATATATCTTTAATAATTCTTGATTTTATTTAGGATAAAGTTTTTCAATTTAAAGCTTTATCACCGCGACTGGTTTATATCCTGAAGGACGATATCTATTTGAGGAGTTTATATAAAATATGATAAATCAAAAATATCTCAAATTTTCCTTTTTAAGTTTACCTGCGATCTTACTAATGGGTTGTGAAGGGTTTACAGGCTGTATAGCTAAAGAATTTATGCAAGATACTGTAAAAAATGGCTTAACGAGGCTTTTTATAGTGCACGCATCCATGATCACTCAAGAGCTCAATCGCGAGGATGCCGCTCCTTATTCTTTTGAAGGGCCAAGAGCTAAAAGGACGATCAGACCTTCAACAGATCCGAAGGAATATGGAAAAGGTGAGGTCACATGGGAGCTCAATGACGTCGATATTTTTCATGAAGAAGAGACGGAGGTTTATGCAGATTGCACTGGCCGCAAATACTATTGGCAGGGAAAGGCGCATATCAATAATGCCAAACGGGTGATTTACGGCACTCTCACTGGCGATCAGAAAAATCCAGTCCTTCCAGATGCAGGAAAGATTTCGATATATGTGGATGCCAAAGCTGATGATCTTCAAATTAGGATCTCTGATCGAAAAGAGTATCTAAAGATCTATAAGGGTGATGCATCTTTTACAGCTAAACCACGCTTGGGGGTGGTTACCAACGCTGATGAACCAACCAAAGGCCTACTCGCTGCTCAAACATCAAACCTTACCCTTGCCGATATGAAATTTGCCAATATGCATACTCGCCTTTTTACGGCTGATACCAATTTCGCAGTCCCCGTGGAAAAAATTACACTATATGCGCAGATCGGTATCGGCGCTGACGGCAAAGAAAATTTTCTCGAGGGTGAGGCCGACATTTGGGGAAATCCAAGAAATGTGCCAACTGACGGCAAAGGCGTGGATCCCGATTACGATAGAGCTGATTTTGAAAAGACTTTCTCTTGCCGAAAAGAATTTGCCGGAGGAGGTGTTTCTTATAAGGCGGCGCCGCTTGAAAACAGGCTGGGAGCAGGAGCTGCTGGGCTATCTACATTGCTTGCAAGTCAAGTTCTTAAAATTTATAAAGATGATCAACAATGCGGGATGGCGAGCGCAGGATTCGTTGGAAATACCGAAATAAAAAGGAATCAAGGTGGCGCCCATGGTTCTGTGATCGCGCACTCAGCGGATGAATGCCTGCTAGATCTAAACAATAAGAAAATCGAGCCTGACTGCTTGGGATATGCTTATGAGCTATCAGGTAAAGTGAAGGTGATCCGCGCTAAAAAGGAAGCTTACGGTCTGATCACTATTGAAAATGAAAATGCCGTTATCGAAGCCGTTAAAAAATGGAGAGATTTAGCTCCAGATTCTGACAAAAAAACAAAAAAAAAGGATATGCCTGAAGGTGTGATACCGCACACGTCTAAGCCGGGGCGAGCCGAAGTTTCACTGGAGTTTTTAAATGCTGGCATCAAAAGAATTTGCACTGATAAGCATTCTGGCTCATGCGGTCATCATTGTGAGCGGACAAAAGCAAAAAATATCGGACTTGAGAATGTTTCGGGTAGAGCTGATGTCAAACTAGTTCCCAAATTTGCCAAGGTCACCGATCCAGCAAAAATGGAGTATGGCCTATGCGCAGGTGAGACCGCTGATGCTGAGGCTGAAGTAAAGATTCACGAAGGATTTAAAGGAACCGTTCTAGCTGGCGACATGAAGGTTTCTCTCCCCGTTGATGGATTATTTGCCATTAAAAGCGGAGCAAATAAGCTGAGTGGTGGGCTAAACGTCTGGGGGAGATCGGTCTTATTTAAAAAAGCCGATCAAGATTATATAGCGGTAGATGATGATTTTAATGAGGATGCTTTTAAGAATAGTTTTCTCGCCTGCCCAGATAAAAAAATGAAAATCACTGCAGGTGATCATGAATGCTCTATTGAAGATGCCCTAAAGACAGACATCGCGAGGCTTTTGGTATTAAATGCGGGGATGGTTCTTAAAGCTGCTGAAAACATGAAGGGGGGATTTAAGTCGATAAATGTTGTCAGAAAAAGAGTGCTTAGCAATGGCAATACAGTGATGACTCTCACTGTAGATGTGAATAAGACCATCGATATAGATGTGATCACCGGTTATACGGATGCAAATAAAAAAGCTCTTCATGGTGATGCGAGCAAAAAAAATAGCGATGGCACATATCAGGAGGAAGTAGTTTTCGTGCGTGGAGAAATCAGCGATATCAAAGGGACTACTAGGGTAAGAGGAAATCCTTTGGAATGGAGTGGCTTGAATATTGGCGGCCGAGAGATCAATTTATTAGGTGTACCAACCTATATTACGCAATTGCTTGATGCTGGGAGAAAGAAGCTTAAGGAGAATACTTGGCAGAAAATTTTTGGTGGACAGGGGTCAGTTGGTCATATTTTTGTGAAGCCGAACAGTCCAGACTCTCATAAGATTCATTTATCAAATGTGACAGTATATAATTTCATATCCAAAATGGTCGAAGCTGGAAAAGAAGAGCCTGAGGGCGTATTGTATCTTAAAAAGGCACAATTTGAAGTAGAGGCTATTCCTCTTATGGCGCTAAATCCGGATGATAGTAACGCCTATACCAAACAAACCAAAGATATAAAATTTGAAAAGATCATAGTGAGTGATGCAAGTGCCAATCTCCAAATGGAGCATATGAACATTCCTATGTACATCGAGGAAGCCAACATCAAGGCTTTTATGGGATCTGAAGACTATATAGAAGGATCTATTACTTTTACTTTTGGCCAGGATCAAAATGCTGCTAGGGAATTTAGAATTCCACGAGCGAAGCTCAAAAAATAATGCAGTTTGGTAGTCGTCGTGATTTTGATATTACTCGATACTTTTAATTTTTTTCTATCCTGTTACACGATTGAGGACGGCAAAAAGCGGAGTTTCAGGTGGAAGATGGCGCTTTAGAGGACAGCAATTTATTTTTGCGTGAAGTCAATGCGCTGATCGAAAAAACATTTCAAATAACATCTGCCCAAGGCTTTAATGCTCAAACGCAAAATATCTTGCTGAGCGCATCTAGCCATTTATGCCTGTCTAAATCTGCCAAGCGATTACGCCCGCTCGCTTGCCTATATTTTTCCTGGCTTTTTGATAACGAAATCTCTAAAAGTCTCGTCTGTGTTTCAGTTGCTGCAGAGTTTATCCATGCTGCGAGTCTGATGCATGACGACATCATAGATTGCGCTGATAAGAGACGAGGTGCGCTTTCGGTAAATCAGTCTTATGGCAATTCAGTAGCCGTTCTCGCCGGAGATTTTTTGCTCACTGAGGCATTTTTGCTCATAAAGTCATTAGATCAAGAGCTCACTTTCTCTGCAGTTGATGCGATCAGAGGAATGACTAAAGCATCTATGGAAGAGTTATCTGCCAGGGGAGATCTAAAACTAAATGAAATGGAGTGGCGAAATATCGCCAGAGGAAAAACAGGGAGCCTTTTTGCTTGGTGTGCTATTGCCCCATCGATCATCAAAAAGGAAAAAGATCGTCTAGCAGATCTTTGGGAGGCTGGATTTTCTTTAGGTCTTATTTTTCAAATGGCTGATGATATCAAAGATTTTTCCGGAGATGGCCTCCTAAAGGATCCATGCCGGGACATAATGAACAAAGAGCAATCCTTGCCCATCATCATCGCATCCCAAAAAAATACTGAAATAAAGGGCAAATTATTAGATCTTTATGCCAAGGATAAAATCGAGTTAGATGAGGCACAAAAAATCGCGAGCATGATCATGGATTCTGGTGCTCTTTTGGAGATTAAGGCTTTGATGAATAAAGAGATAGAACAGCTGCTATTGCTCATCAAGCCTTTTGAAGCCTCATTTGGATATGAAAAAATATTAAAGCTCATACAGAAAATTTTCTAGTTCCCCACTGGTTGGCAAGGCTCAGATATGGCAGCACCTTACGGATGAGTTTTGAGGTATATAAATCATGATTAAAAATTTAGGTCTGTTTTTTTTAAGTGTTTTTCTTTTGGCAACTGCAGGATGTGTCAAAGACAAGGCTATATATGAAAAATTTGGGGCTTTAGAAAAAAAATTCGATGCCTTAGAAAAAAAATTGAAAGAGATGTCTGGCGAAGTGGTGCAAGAGAAGCCCTTTGAGGCCGCTTTGGAAGATAGCCCGGTTTTAGGTAAAAAAGACGCGCTTATTCACTTGGTTGTTTTTAGTAATTTTTCTTGCCCGTATTGTGCAAAGGCTGATCTTGCTTTCCGCGAGTTAATCAAGGATCCAGAGCTTTCACAAAAAATCAATGTTGTGTTTAAGCATTTTCCATTTGAACGCCATCCCAATTCGCGTCCAGCCGCAAAAGCATCGTTTGCTGCTTTAGATCAAGGAAAATTTTGGGAGTACTCTGATAAATTGTTTAATAACCAAGCAACTTTGAGCCCAGAAAATTATAAAAAATGGGCCAAGGAAGTTGGTCTAGATGTTGCTAAATTTGAAGCAGATCTCAAAGCTAATGACAAAATTTATGAGGAAAAAATTGATCGAGATATCAAATTGGGAGCTCAAGTGAATCTTTTGGGCACTCCTTGGATCTTGCTCAATGGTTGGATTTATGAAGGCGGTCTAAATCCGGCGGACTTCAAAAAATTTATCGCAGAAAAACATCTAGGCGAAAAAGCTGATCAAAAGCCTTAATTGAAAAGCAGTCATCCCGCGTGCATTAGCGTCTGCGGGATCTAGGCAGAGTTTTGCTAGTCATTATGGACCCCGCGGACTCGAATTCTCGCCGCGGGGAGACAGGTGCTAGGAGCCGTAGAGATTCTGTAATGATTTACGCTGTAAAATGTGGTCTGTTAAATAGCTTTCAAGGTAAAGCATTCAGCCAAATAATTTGTTCTACATCAACCTGATTAACAAAGTCCATAGTGAAAATGGAATGAACACCCGTTCTAAACATATCGATCAGAGCATAAAAATTGATCTTTTCTCGGACGATCTTTGCCATGTCTGAAATATTTTTAGGTGCTTTTGAATCGAAGGGATTTAGTGCACTGATTATGGTTTTTTCATTGGGAGTTAGGGTTGCGCCCACCAGATAAAATTGATTTTTTGGTGTTTCATGAAACCATTTGCTCTCTTCTTCTAAAAATTTCCATAATGCGTTGACGTCATCAGTTTTTGCCCACGGAGATACTATATTTGTCTTCGACCACAAAAAATCGCTGGGAACATTTTGAACATTTTCTTCGATGAACTTATCTTCTTGATATATCAATATTAATCTTCCATCAGTATTTAAAATGTCTATCAATGGCGTATTTGGGCTAAAGCGATTGCTTATGTATTTATCGCCGAAGCGAGCATAAAACTTTTGAATTAGATCTTCGTTGGTGTCCTTTTCCTCGTAAATCATATGGCTTAAACCACCGATACTTAAAATAATTATTTCAGTGGGATGCTCATCCATGAATTGCCAAATTTCTTCAATGATCTCATCTACTTTTTGGCCAAAAACTCCATGCACTGAATAGTGAGTTTTTTCTGAGTCATTGTGCGTGATCCTTAAATCGAGAAAGCGCACTCCCATCATGAGCTGAGAATAGATAGAAAATTTTTGAGCTTTAGACCAGTTTGCAATTATGTCGCCAGTAATAAATTTGATGTGATCGAGACAAGTAGGGATATCCTGCCCTTTGGCAATATTTGAGCTTTTATCTATTTTGTGGGTTGCCGAATCATGGCTTCCTGGCCAAGCGATGTCATTTAAATTCTTATCGATGATATAGGGAAGCAACTCACGCATCCAATCTGCAGGATCTAGTGCATGAGCTGAAAATGCACTTGCGATCATTAAAAAAATCAGGATTTTTTTCACATTTCCTCCGATCTAGCTTTACGCCGGATCGTTTTATCATGAACTTATTTATTTGGAGCTTTTTTTAACCACTCATATATGTTTTGAGCTTGTTTTTTTCTAATACCTTTCACGGACAAGAGATCAGTTATGCTCGCATTTTTAATCTGCTTTAGTGATCCAAAATATCGAAGCAGATTTAATGTAGTTTTTTGCCCCACACCGGGAATATTTAAAATTTCACTTGTTATAGTTCTCTTATCTCTTAGTTTTCTGTGAGCTTTTATTGCAAAACGATGTGCCTCATCTCTTATGCGCTCCATCAGATATCGCTCATGGGTATGAGGCTTTAAGATGATCGCATCCGGCTGTCCAGGAAGGAAAATTCGCTCATCGCTATGGCTTACACTTATGTGCTCTCCTTTTTCGCTTTTTATAGTACGAGCTTTAGCCATGCCGATGATGAATAATCCCTGATGACTGATCAAAATGTTCTCTTCTTCAAGGGCTTTTAAAGCGGCATTGAGCTGACCTAAACCACCATCTACGATTAAGAGGTCTGGCATTTCTTCTTCTTTTATGGCTTGTCTTAATCTTCTTTGAACGACTTCATGGATCATAGAAAAATCATCCATTCCTGAAATTTTTTTGATCTTAAAGCTTCGATAATGTTTTTTTTCAGGCATTCCGTCGATAAATACTACGCAGGATCCCACAGCATCTGCACCTTGTATCACGGAGATATCGATACATTCCATTCTCCGAGGAGGAATTTTAAGACCAAGTATATTCTTTAGATTATCTAATGCTTGAGTAATAGATTTATTTTTAGAAAGCCTCGTTTCAAGCGAAATCAGAGCATTTTTATTTGCGATATCTACTAATTTTTTGGCTTTTCCTTTAGTGGGCGAAAGAAATTTAACTTTGTGACCAGAGCTTTCTTCTAGAAGTTTGCATACTCCAATGAGTTCATCTTTGATATCAAAAGGTAGGAGTATTTGATGTGGTATTTCCTCATAAGGCTTTGGGTCGCCATAAAATTGCTGCACATATGAACGCAAGATCTCTTCTAATGGAAATGGCTGATCGCTTAAAGCCAAATTTGTATGTTTATGCCAGGCTCCGTCCTTCACTAAAATTTTAGATATTTCAACTTCTGGCCCGCGTCTTGCAATTCCTATTATATCTTGATCTATTTTTTTATTAGCATCGCTTACCACCTGCTTGGTGAGCGACTTTTCTACCGCTTGCAATTGCTCTCTAACCCTTACTGCTGCTTCGAATTGCTCATTTTTTGAAAAATCCCACATTTTCTCTGTGAGCCGTTTGGTGATCGTTTTATGATTGCCATTTAGAAATAAGATGACGTCCTCAATCTCTTCGTTATAACTTGGAACTTCGTATACGCAGGGAGCGCTGCATCTTTCTATTTGATATTGAATACAAGGCCTAACTCGGTTTTCAATTACTTTGTCATTACATGATCTAAGCAAAAAATATTTATCGATCAGCTCTACCATAGTTCGCAAATGGCCAGCAGCCGGATAAGGACCAAAATATCTTGCGCCATCTTTCTTTACTTTGCGCACAATCTCCAGTCTTGGATAGCGAATTTTCTTATTTCCAATTTCTTTAGGCCGCTTTAGTTTTAGCAGAATATAGTTTTTGTCATCCCTGAGCATGATATTAAAACGTGGATGATATTTTTTTATAAGCTCGCGTTCGAGTATTAATGCTTCAATATCATTATTTACGACAACAGTTTCGATGTCAGCCAAGATCTGCTCTAAGAACTGGACAAAAATCCGAACATCTTGACCGTAAAAATAACTTTTTAGCCGGGCTCTTAAATTTTTGGCCTTACCTACATAAAATACTTCGCCTGAAAAATCCTTCATTAGATAGCAGCCAGGCTGGCTAGGTGTGCTTTTTAGCCCATCTTTGACAGATTGAAATCCTTGTGACATTTGCTCACATTACCGCGCTGAAAATAACTTTAAATGCGGCGGAGTATTAAAAATGTTTGATCCTAAAAAAATGTTTGACATGCTCAAAAATGCGAGCGAATTGCAAAAAAGCATAACCGAAAAATTGCGCAATCAAAAGGCTACTGGTGAATCGGCCGCTGGCATGGTCAAAGTAGTCATGAACGGCCATTTTGAGGTTGAAGCTTTTTATTTGGAAGAGCAGCTCTTGAAGGAGGAAAAATCCTTTATAGAAGATGTGATAAAAGCAGCAATAAATGATTGTACACGGCAAATTCGCGGAAGTATGTCAGACCAGCTTAAATCCCTGATCCAAGGTTTTGGGATCACATGAAGGATCCCGTTAAGCGCTTGATCGATGAGCTATCCTTGCTCCCAGGCATAGGAGAGCGCACAGCTTTAAGGCTTATATTGCATTTACTCGAACAAAAACGGGAGAGAATATTTAGCCTCGCTGAGAGCCTGATCGAAGTAGCTAAACATGTAAAGGAATGTAGTTTATGCTGCAATCTCACTACCAATGAGCAGCTTTGTGCTATATGCGAAAAGCCGAGCAGGGATTCTTTATTAGTTTGCGTGGTTTCTTCAATTCAAGATCTGATGGCTATTGAATCATCTGCGAGTTTTAAAGGTGTTTATCATGTGCTGCATGGCGTTCTTCATCCTCTAAATGGGGTTTATGTTAAAGATCTGCGCATACAAAATTTGATATCTCGCGTAAAAGAGCGAGGCACTCCAAAAGAGATGATTCTTGCAACACCTGCAACCATAGAAGGTGAGGCGACGGCTCTTTATCTTAAAGAAATTTTTGCTAAGGATGTGAAAAATCTTTCGCGAATAGCCACTGGGATACCTGTGGGAGGGGATTTGCAGTTTGCAGACAGGTTGAGTCTTGCTCGCGCTATGGTAATGCGTCAGGATTTTTAATGTAATGTATTGTGGTTTATTAATAATAATTTAGGCATATCGCGATATACCACCAGGTATAGGGCATAGTTTAAATAAGAAATTTGGGAATTACTTATTTCGCGTTTTATATTATTCGGGGGCGAGGCAAAAATGACTTGTATTAGGGCAAATAGCATATTGGTTTTGCTTTTTAGTTTTTTCGCTTTTACCGAAGAAAAATCCCTTGAAAGTGAAAATCCGGCTTCTAAAGAAGCTCCTTCTAGCGCTGATCTAGGCGAAATAATGCCCGAAAAAGATGCGCTGCCAGAGCTTCCTCCAGGTCAGGATTTCGTTCTGGCCAATATCAAAGCGCTGAAAGAGAAATTTGAATCACTATCAAAGGATCTTAATGAAGCTAAAATCGCCCAAACCAATGAGCGCCTTGCTGAGAGCAATGTCACTAATAGAGGAGCCTACTTTTCTTTGTCCATAAAAAACTCGGCATCGGCATTAGAATACCGCTTGGAGACAACCGCCATCTATCTAGATGGGAAAAAAATTGCTGTTGGAAAAAGGGCGACTTATGGTCTTCCACCTAATGCTTCGGAAATATTTTTTGGCGAGCTTCCTCCAGGCTGTCATGAGCTCATGGTCAAGGTGACGTATACGCGCTTAAAAAATCATGTGCTTAATAGTTTTAATAATGCAAAAAGAAAAGAAAAAATTAAAGCTAGCCAGACTTTTATGACCAAAGAGGGGTACATAACCGAAATCGGCGTTCAGATCTTTGAACAAGCAAATTCTTTGGTCCCCTCTTTTAGAGCAGGTAATGTGCGCTTTAAAAATATAGCCCGTCCTAATTTTTTAAAAGGCTCTACGCCACCTTCAGCCAATGAGCTTTTAGAGGAAGGGAGTTTTCGCATCAATTATAAAAATGAAGCCGGGCTCAAAGACCATGATCTAATTAGGTATTCCTTGAGCATCGATGGCCTGCCGCTTATGGCCGACCAAATACCAAAAAATAAGGCGGATATGCTTTTTTCAGATACCATCTCCGAAGGAAGACATGAGCTCGAAGCGGTTTTGCTTTTTGCTAAAAATAAATGGGTACGGGGTGGTCCAAGCTATAATTTTCGTCTGCGATTTAAGAGGCCTTTTTATGCAATAAATGGCAAATTAACTACTCTCAATTTAATAGTAGATCCTAAAAATGGTTCATCAAAATCTGCAGATGATATCACATACGCGCGTGTGCAAAGTGAGATAAGCGTGCCCAGAGAAGAGGAGTTTTTTCCCAAAAATAGCTGCGAAGTTTTACGAAAAGAGAAACATGAACGAAATGCATCTCAGGTCGGGGAATAAGTGGCAATGCGCGGCAATTTTTATATTCGAAAACTAGCCTTAAAAGCTGTAATTTATATAATTCCTGCTCACATGTGTATGGCAGAAGACTCATTTTCTACCCAAGCCAAAATGTATTTCACGCGCAAAGAGTATGGCCTTGTGGAAGCACTGCTTGAGAATGCCTCTTCTTTAAAAGATGATCTCTTGCTATTGCTCGCTGAGTCTTATTTTCATTTAGGTAAATATGAAAAAGCAAAAAAAGATTACGAACTTTTATTTAAAAATGCTTCTTTAGAGCTCAAAGAAAAAATTGAGCTCCGGCTTTTTGATATCGACCTCGCTTTAAGAGATCTAGAAGGCGCGCAGCAAAAATTTAAAGAGTGGATTGATCGTAAAAATAAGCTGCCGACGCGTTATGTTTATGAGCTTGCTAAGGCGTTGGTGGATCGTGGATCGTTTTTAGAAGGAAAACCGCTTTTACAAAGCATTCCCGAAAATACCCCTTATACAATGCGGGCTCGATATATGCTTGCGACGGTGATGCTTCTAGAAAAAGATAATAATCAAGCGTTAGAACTTTTTCAAAATGCGCAAAAGCTCGATACCAAATGCGTTGAAGATTATCTGGTTTTAAAGTTATTGATATTGGCGGAAGCTCGCATTTTTTATCAAGAAAAGCTATATGAGAAAGCTATGTCTGCTTACGAGCGCATAGAGCTAAATTCTCCGCTCGGCAGAGAAGCCTCTTTAGAGCTTTTATCATTGTTGTTGGATCTAGCCTTTGAAGCTCAAAAAAGATCCTCCAAAGCGGAAGAGGAAGAGTTTTTAAATAAAGCTTCACAAGTTTTTATCCGCCTGCGAAAAGATCGAGAGATCGGCTTTTTGGAGCCAGAACTCCTAGGAAAGATGGCATTAATTTATATCGCAAAAAAAAGATATTCAGAAGCAGAAAAGCTTTATGAAGACATTCTTGCTTATTATCACTCGCTTTCTAAAAACATGTCTGATGAAAATACTGATATAAATATTATTCCTTATACTTTTATAAAAGATATTCCTGAATATAAAGAATTAAATGCCTTAAACAAATTGATCGAAGAAAATAATTCCAAATTGTATAACTTAGAAAAGTTGCAGACTTCTTTTGCTTTGCGAAAGATAGAGGATTTTGCCAAACTAAAAGAGATGCAAAAAAAACTTTTAGAAGATTTTCAAAAAATCGAACCTCTGATCAAAAATAAAATAAAAGAGAATGCTTTGAGACATATTAACAATATAATTGCAGAAATCGAGCGAGGTTCTGCTTACTTAAGCATTAAAAAAATGAATAATGACAAAAAAATAAGTAGAGATTTAGGCGCCTATCAGACGAATAATTTTTCTGAATTTTATGATTTTTTCTTTGGTCCTGAGTCATGAGGATACTTTTTATAATCGCAATTTTTGCTCACATCGTTTGGTGTGAAGAAAATCAAATCGAGCCCGGTTTTGAGCCGAAGACTCTTGAAGCGAAAGAGTGGCTCGAACTCTCATTGAAAATCAAGAATGACGACGAACTATTAAAATCGATCAAAGAAGATAGCGAAAAAATTCGTTCAACACTAATTGGAAAATATCGAAGCGAGCTTGAATCCTATATCAAAAAAATATCAATTAAATCCGATGATGATTATCAAAGCTCTCTTCAAGCAGCCATTTCAGCGTATGAAGAATCTTTGAAAAGAGATTCAACGGATTCTTTGTTAAAGATAGAGGCTCTTTACAATTTAGGTAGACTCTATTTCGAGGCTGATGAAAGTGATTATTTTTTAAAGCTTAATGAATACAGTAAAGCTCACGAACAAGGCCAGGATATTCCTTATCCTGAAGAAAATTTTACAAGGACGATCGATGTTTATGAAACTTTAATGAAAAATTTTCCAGATTTTTCGCTCATGGACAACGTGTATTATCTCTACGGCCTTGCCATGTGGTATGAGGGCTCATTCTATCAGGCAGTCGATACTTTTAAAAAACTGATCGAAAAATTTCCAAAAAGCCGTTTTGTCGAGGAGGTTTGGTTTCGACTTGGAGAATTTTATTATGACATGGATGAATATGATGAAGCGATCTCTGCATATGAGGTGATCGCTAAAAATCCTTCTTCGAGTTTTTACGATAAAGCCCTATATAAAATCGCTTGGTCTCATTTTCAAAAAGATCGATTCAAATTAGCCATCGATTATTTCATTAAGGTGATAGAGACTACAAAATCCACTGACGATATGCAGTCCGAAGTGATTCGCTATATTGTAAAGAGTTTTTCTGAACAGCTTCATATAAAACAGGCAAAAAGAAAAAACGCTAATAAAGAAGAAGAGCTGCTTGGAATGATTTTGGCAAAAAAGATCATCGATCATTTCAAAGAACTTAAAAATCCACCTTACACGCGAGAGATTTTAGTAGAGACAGCATCTCAACTCATCGATGAGGGAAGAATAGATGGAGCGGTTCTTGCCTTACGAGCGATCATCGAGATTAATCCAGATTATCCTGATAATCCACGTATCAGTGCGCAGATCGTAGACACATATATTTCAGCAGGACGACTTAAAGAAGCGCGCAAAGAAAGTGAGCATTTGATCTCTTTATATGATTCAGGAAGCAGCTGGTACCAGGCCGCCGTAAATGACAAAAAAAGCTTGTCCTACGCAAAAGAAGCAATACGCGATTCATTGCTAATGCTTGCGGTTTATTATCATCAGTCAGCGAAAGAAGCTAAAGAAGCAGGCGATGAAAAGAAAGCGTTAGCACACTTTAAAGAAGCGTTTTTTATTTATGCTCGATATATCAATGAGTATAAGGAAAGAGAGGATGTGCCAAAGGCTGTGTTTTATTTTGCCGAGTCTGCTTATGAACTCAAGCACTATGGTGAAGCCCTAAATGCTTATCAATTATTAAAAGACTATCCTCTGCCTATTCCAGACCCTTTTCGAAGAGATGCGATCTACAATGTCGTTTTTACCTTTGAACATGTGCTCAAAGAAGAAATGGCACAATATCGCTTTAAAGAAATCGATTTTAATGCACTAACTTCCAAACAAAAAGGAAAAGAAAAAGAAGAAATTCCAGATATCGGTCTACGTTATATAGCATCGATAGATGAGTTCATTAAGCTTGTGCCTGATGATGAGCAAGTTCCTGCTTTGCTCTTCCATAAAGCAGCTATTTATTATGTTTATGGCTACAGCGAAGAATCGCTAGATGGCTTTTTAAAAATAGTTGACCTCTATCCTCAATCCAGGGTGGCATCTGTTGCGGGCAGGCTCCTCATAGATGAGGCGGTGGCCGCGGAGCAATGGGGCCGAGTAGCTGAACTCTCTTCACGTTTTTCTTCAGCAGATCTTGGTGGGCAAAGCGAAGATTTTAAAAAGATGGCCAATTTTGGCCGCTTTAAACTAGCAAGGGCCACTTTTGAAGAAGCGGTCTCTTTGCAAAAAAACAATCAGATAAGCCTTTCTAAAGTTAAATATAAGGAAGCGGCCGAGCAGTTTACCACTTTATTGAATGAAGACCCAAAAAGCCCTTATGCAGATGTGATGCTATTTAATGCCGCGACCTCCATCGCGAATTCGGGCACGATGACTGCTGCTATCGTGCTCTATAGAGAGCTTTATTTAAAACATCCGAAGAGCGAATATGCAAAGCTTGCTCGGTTTCAAGAGGCTCTAGGCTTAGAAAAAATGCTCAAATTTTCAGAGAGCGCCAAGGCCTATGACGGCATTATTAAAGAAGATCCGAGCTCTGACGCGGCAAAAGATGCCTTGCTCAATAAAGCCCTTTTGCTCGAAGCCGCTGGTGAAAGCGCGCATGCTGCAAAAGCGTTTGAAGAGTTTTCAAAAAAATACAGAAATAATCCTGAAGCGCCAGATGCATTACTTCAAGCAGCTAATATCTATAAAAAAATGGGCAGATCTGATCAACAGATCGCCATCCTCGAGCGCTTTACCAAGCAATATAGCGGTGATGAATCTAAAAGAGCAGCGATCATTGAAGCCAAGGTAAGCCTAGGTGACACCTATGGAGAGCTTTTAGGAAAGACAAAATCCTCTGGCTTGATCAAGCAATATGAAAAAGCTCGGCTTTTTAACTACTCTTCTGCAGTGAAGCTATATACGGAAGGTCTGCCACCTGCAGCAGCTTTTTATGCGGCCAAAGCGCAATCGATCCTGAACAAACCAGAGCAAGATGCTTTTAGGCGTTTAGGCATAAATGCATCAAGCAGCAAAGGGCAAGCCGATCAGCTTTTAGCGATGACCAAGAAGCTTGGTAAGCTATCTGAGGATAATGAAAGAGTGATAAAAACTTATGCTCAGCCAGTGTGGAATGCTGAAAGCCTTCGCCGAATTGGTGCCTTATATGATCATTTGGCAAGTGCCATAATAAAAGCAGCAACTCGGTGTCTACCCGAGATAGCGGCGATAGATGAGTCCGCTTGCGATGAATATGCGGTTTTATTGGAAGATAAAGCAGCAGTACTTGAAGAAAAGGCGCTTGCAGCTTATCGACAAGCTTACGAAATTGCCCTGAGCTCATACGATGCGCCTGCAGAAGTTATCGAAAATATTCAAAAAGGTTTAAATCGATTGCGTCCAGGTGAATATCAAAAAGTTGGAGAATTTATCGAGCACGGCACTAAGGGTGAATTTTATAGCACTGGACGAAAGCTTAGTTCTGGCCAAATGGCCTCAAGTCTTCATCCGGCCGAAGAAGATCCAGATACCGGCAAAAAGGCTCCTGCTGAAACCGAGGAAGAAAAAGCTTCTGAGGCAGAAAAAGCTCCTGTAGAAATTGAAGAAGAAAAAACTTCTGAGGAAGAAAAAGCTCCATGAAGGTTCTAATACATTTAACGCTGAGCATTTTTATACTGAATATATTCTCAGGATGCGTTACAACTAGAGGACAAAAAGCTCTAAATGGTGATGTGATAAAACCTGGTGATCGAGCCTTAGCGATCAAGCTTTTTAAAGAAGGCGCAAGCTTATTATATGAGAACGATGAAGCAGCCCTTTCGAAATTTTTAGCATCTATTAATACCGATCCATCATTTGGTCCCGCTTATTACAATGCTGGCGTTACCTACGAGCGTTTAGGCAAGGATAAGGAGGCAGAAGAAATTTACTCGCAATGCCTCTTAGTGGACAGAGAAGATGGCTCTTGCCTACAAAATTTAGTAGTGGTGAAAATGCGCGCTAAAAAAGAAGACGAGGCTCTTCTTTTAGTGGAGCAGTATCTAAATGATTTTCCTGAAAACACTAGCATCTTGGTAGCTAATGCCAAATTTTTATTTTTAAAAGGTGATATCGCTTTGAGCGAAAAATATGCCCGAGAAGCCATAGAGAGACAAGCCGATAATTTAGAAGCTCTTTATGTGATGATGCGAATATTTTTTATTAGCAAGCAATATGCAGCGGCTAAGTTGGTTGCAAAAAATGCCTTAGAACTCGCTCCTTCGCACGGAGCCTTTCATCTATGGCTTGGTCATATCTATGTAGAAATGGGTTTGCTTCATGATGCTCTCGATCAATATCAGATGGCAATAGTTACGGAGCCTACACCTGAGGCCTTGGAGAATGCCGGGCTTCTTTTGCTTAAATTTGGCAAGATGGATGAGGCTATAGATGCCCTCAATAAACTGGTGGCTATTCGGCCATATGTAAGCGACAATTGGTTGCATATTGGCAATGCTTATTTATCAAAGAAAGATTTTTCAAAAGCTCGTCAGAGCTATGAAAAAGCATTGGAATTAAATTCTGAAAATAAAGATGTGTTATTTAATTTAGGCCTTTTATATTTAGATCTTAAACCAGAAAACATTAATGAATTAGATAGGCTAAAAACCTCTCAAGAATATTTTAAGAAATACATAGATATCCCTTCCTTGAGCAAAGAGCGCAATGAAGAAGTGAATTCCTACTTACAATCGTTAGCCCAAAAAATAGAAATGGAAGAATCCGCCTTAGAATTTGCAAAACAGGCCGCTGAGGAAGAAAAACAAAAAGTAAAAGAAGAGGAAAAAAATGAAAATCCGCAAGAAAACGAAATTCAAGAAGAAAATTTAGAGGAAAAATAAATATAGATGTTTTTATCCTGTAAAAAAATTTTGGTGTTGCTAAAATGCGGGGCATAATTATTTTAATATGTATTTTTTTCAAGGAAAGTGTTGACGGGAGTTCTATGAACATTTATGAGCTTCATCAATGAATAGATATCTCAGATTTATGATTCTTATAGGTTTAATTATGTTTTTGCCCAATGCTTTTTCTGAAGTATTAGAGTTAGAAGAATCGGAGTTTCGTGGCAAAAAAGATCAGCCAGAGACCACTACTTTCATTTCTAGATCTCAGCTTGATGAGATTATCTTCATAACTAAATTTGACGCATTGGAAAAAATAGAAAAAGAGCTAAAGCGAGAGATTTTTTCTTTGAAAAACGATTAAAGCATTTTAAAGCGAGGTGAGTATGGGTGGAATAGCAAGCTTTTTTTTAGAGGGTGATGTTTGGATGATGCCAATCGCCGCAGTATCCGTGGTGGTTTTGGCTGTGGTGGTAGAAAGAGCCTATGCGCTCATGGTGGCATATAACACTAATGCTCCCAAATTGTATGGCCAAATTTTAGATGCCATAAAACGCAATCAAGATGCAGATGCCATTAAGGTATGCGATCAGGCAGGAAAGTCTGCGCTCGCTCATGTATTAAAGAATGGCATCTCTCATGCCCATGCAGGTGAAGAAGCTGTTGCTACTGCAATAGAAGAAGCTACTTTGGAAGTAACTCCGAAGGTCCAAAAGCGGGTGCATGCTCTTGGTGGTCTTTCTTCTCTTGCAACATTGCTTGGACTCTTGGGAACCGTTATGGGTTTGATCGAGGCCTTCCGGGTAGTCGCGGAGGCGCCGGCCGATCAAAAGGCTGTTTTGCTCACCAAATCTATTGCTGTGGCTATGAATACCACCGCATTTGGTCTTATGGTCGCTATTCCAGGAACTATGGCTTATTTATTGCTAAATGGTTCTATGAAGAAGATCATTGATGATATGGAAGTGTATTCGGCCAAGCTAGAAAATACGTTGAGAGATCGTAAAAACCGCTAATTGTTTGTCTTTTGAAGGTGATGTATGGCTAAAAAACGGCGTGGTGGGCATGGTGGTTCGCATGAGCACTTTCCCGAGCCGGATTTATTACCACTGATGAATATCCTTTTCATGTTGATCATCGCTTTGATCACCATGTCAAGTTTGCTCCCTTTAGGATTTTTATCTTCACACGCACAAAAACTAGCGACTGGTGGAGCAGCTGCAATCGCCCCAAAGGAAGAAAAAGTCCCCTTAAATCTTATCGTTTTCATCATGGATAATGGTTTTAACATCTCCGTTCGGGGCTCAGTAAAAATGGGTGAAGGGATGGATCCTAATAATCCCAAGAAAAAACGAGCGCTCATACCGGTAAAAATTGATGCTTCTGGTAACAAGATCTACGATTATGAAGCTCTTTTGACCAAGCTCGAAGGAATAAAAGCTTTGGATATAGAAGAAGATAAAATGACCATTACTGCGGATGAAGAGATTCGCTTTGAAATAGTAGTCGATACGATGGATGCTGCAAGATTTAGTAAAGATAAAAAGCCTCTTTATCCGTTGGTTTCATTTGCCGCAGGCATGGTTGGAGCATGATAAATGTCACGTGATTTTCGAAAAAGAAAGAAAAAGTCTTCAGCAGAAGTGACTATGCCTTCACTGGTCTCCTTAATAGATCTGTTGACCGTTTTATTGGTGTATTTGATTAAGACGTTTTCGGTGAGCCCAATAACTGTTCAAGATCCATCAATTCAATTGCCTATCTCAACTTCGCAGGAGGCAGTGGAAGACTCTGTAGTGGTGATGATCACAGGAGCGGAGCGCAGAGATGCGGATGCTAAGGGTAAGCCCATTATGGTGCCTGAGATACCCACCATTGCAGTTGACGATGATGTGCTCATACAGCTCGGCGAAAATTATTCTATTCCCACGCAGTATTTGGAGAGGCAATTTGTAATCCGCCCCTTAAAGCAAAGGCTGTTAGAGGTGAGAAAACAGCAAGGGGTTACTGCAGAATTGGGCTCGGGTGAGGGTTTTAGCGGCAAGATAGTTTTTGTGGTTGATAGAAATGTGCCCTATAGGACTTTATCTAGGGCATTGGTGAGTTCGGCAGAGGCTGGTTATGATGGTTTTAAATTTGCCATCGTTAAACGTGAAAGCTGATGAGGATGAAATGAATACCTTATCGGAGGGCAAAGATGGCATTGCTTAAACAATCAATATGGTCGATAGAAAAATTATTTAGCAAAATTTTGCTTTTATCATTAATACTTCATTTTACTTTTGCCTTGTTGTTGATGAATGTTGAGCCGCCGCCGCCGCCAAGTCATGATGAGTATGCGACATTTTTGAAAAAAATCGTTCCTGTCAAAGTGGAAGAAAAGCCACCTGAGGTGGTGAAAGAAGAAAAACCTGTTGAAGTTGAAGAAGAGAAAGTCCCTGAAGAAGTGGTGGCAGAAAAAGCCCCTGTCCGAGGAGCACCTACCAAGGGAGGAGGAGGAGGCAAGGGAGGAGGAGCCAAAGGAGCAGGTGTTGAAGGTGCGAGAAGAGCTGCGGTGCGGCAAAAACTTTCTGGTGCTGGGCTTCTTGCAAGCATTGGTTCTACTTCAGAAGGCGGCACTCTTGCCAATGTATTTGAATCTGAAGGTGCAGTGGTTAGCAAAGAACTCGGAACAGCTCTGGCTGAGCGCGGAAGTGTACGAGTAACAGGTGAAGCGCGTATAGGTAAAAAAGGAGCGGTAGGAGCCGAAACAGGATCGGAAATCGGTGGGATTGATACTGGAGCTGGTGGTTCTCTTGGAGAAGCTGGCGGTCGAGCAGGAGCCTCGGTTCAAGCTTTCGTAAAAGGTGGTGAGCCGGTTCTCAAAAAAGGCGGTATTGACGAAAAAGGTGTAAGGCTTGCTTTGCGCAGACGAGAAAATGGCATCAGACAATGCTATGAACGCGCTTTAAAGAGTAATGCTTCGTTAAAGGGTAAAGTGGTGCTCGAATGGATTATCAACGAGCAAGGAAAAGTGGTCAAAGTGCAGGTGATTCAAAGCACTGTCGGCGATTCTCAAGTGGTCGACTGCATAGTTGATATCATCAGTAAGATCAGATTTCCAGCAGCCACCCAAGGTATAGTGCCGGTCAGAAAGACATTTGTGTTTGAATCAGCTTAATGTAATGAGGCCCCTCTTTAGGGGCTATCAGTAAAGCTATTACAGCTTATTATGATCTAATTCTCAAAATATGGAGTATTTAGCCTATATTGTATTTTCCATATTTTCTTAATGGTAGACCATGCATCATTATTTGATTGATAGCATATAAGTTTGGCAAAAAAAAATAAAAGATGGGCGGAAATTTTATCTCCGCCCACGATCGTCAAATAGCAATTATTTTGTTTAGTCTTCCGAATCGAAATGGCCGAACACCCTTAAAAAGGCATCGGCTTCATCAACGTTGCTTCCTAGATCAGTTTGCAAAGCACCGGCAGGAATGACGTTTTCATAAAGTCCTTCGTGGTAGGAGGTCACTTTTACATGAATCGTGCAGCTTCCTCCGGCCGGAATTGCTCCACCGAAGAGAGTGATGACAGATCCACCGGCCGGAGCCGTGACGATGCCACCGCAATCATTGTGGGGAGCATCTGCCTGTACGACGATGTTATAGGACATATAGTCCACTAAAGGAGCAGTGATATTTGCCGGAATATTGTTGACATTGGTCAGAGTGATAACGACGGTGGAAATATGGCCCTGATAAATATGGCTTGGGTCGAATATTTTGGAAACACTTGGTGGCACACCACCGCATATTCCATCTGGTGCGGGAGCTAAGAGCCAAGGATGAAAGTTTTCAAAAATGACCTCACCGAAAATCTTATCGCCCATACCGCTTGGATTAAGCAGAGTGGTCGGCCCTGTTGGGTTTCCCCACCAATTGCAGGTAGCATAATCAATTGCTCCAACCGGATAATTCACTACAAAAAGGCCCGCTTCAGCAAAACCAGAGATATTGTTTTCATGGATATTAATAAAATTATTATTATCTCCAGTTATGTTTTCGATTCTGATGCCATCCAGCGTTCCTGTTTCGAGATTATTATTTGAAATTGTCAAACCATTTACACCACCGTAAATTCCTAAAGCTACGCTAAAGCCACCATCCGTGGGATCCACAGAATTGGTAATGCTATTATTGCTTACCGAAGAAGACACTACATTGAAAAAGTAAAATCCTCGTCCGGAATTATCGACGGTGTTATTGGTGATGGTGAAGTTAGATTCAGGAAAATTAGGATCAGTGCTGCTTAGGCCGATTCCTGCATTTTCATTGTTGGCGAAGGCGTTATTGTCTATCAGCACATTATCAACAGTACCTCCCACATATTGATCGGTGTATATTCCAGTCCCGGAAATTCCGCCTGGAAGGTTATTGTCATGGAAGTAGTTATATTGAATAACCGCCTGTGTAGCTCCAACGTTGGCTAATCCTAGGCCGGCAATATTGTTTTCGAAAATATTGTTCACAACATGCGTTCCATCTATACCTGGGTTAATCAATAAACCATATCCAGTGTATACAGGATTGCTGCTATCTTTGATGGTAAACCCATCGATCACCACTGCGTTTGCGGTTACTGAAATTCCCTCTATATTGCTGAGCACAGACTCATCACCGCTTCGCGTTCGCGCATCGACGCCATTTTGAGCGCCCAAAATGGTTAGAGTTTTGTCAATCATCACCAGACTAATAGTAGTGTATGTGCCGCTAGCTACGTTTATAGTATCTCCAGCTGCGCTTTGATCGATCGCATATTGAAGAGTGAGACACGAATTTAATGGATCCGTGCAATCACCCGTATCGACTCCAGTTTCAGCTACATATCTGTCAGCAGCGAAAACGCTTACTGACAACAGGATCGAACCTAATGTCATCCAACGCATATTTCCCCCCTTGTAGGATTAACATGCGCTGAATGATAGCAAGCCTAAATTTTTTGCTCAAATTTTGTGAAGTAATTTTTTTTTACCTTCTTATATGGCTATGTTCGAATATGATAATTATTCAGAAACCACCGGTATAACTTGCCTATCAGCATATTTTCCACAGGCTCTGCATATCCTATGCGGAACTTTTAACTCTCCACAACTTTTACAAGATGATGGCATAGGCTCAAAATTTGTTTTCATGTTAGCTGCACGCTGCATTCGCGAACGTGCCTGGGATTTGCGTCTTTTGGGAACTGGCATTTTTTAATTCTCCGAACTAAATCAAATTTTTCTTTGTAAAATACTCACAAAAGGGATTTTCTTTTACAGCAGTTTGGTCACTAAATGCCCTAGGAAGGTCAGTTTTGCAAGCCTCTTTGGCAGATGCTCCATTTTGGCAAACTGGATAATAGGGCAACAGTAAAAAAATATGCTCCCTGAGCAATAATCCTAAATCTATGATTTTTGAATAATATCCAGTAGTTACTTCATCCATATCGCCATTATCTGAAAAGCAAACA
>Ga0207081_1054_pt1 | contig 22912 bp, 30 predicted proteins | sample Alteio_BWMinHeat_59_FD_153524 | JGI IMG/M metagenome (GOLD analysis project Ga0207081, IMG submission 153524) | Enriched cells from forest soil in Barre Woods Harvard Forest LTER site, Petersham, Massachusetts, United States -... | ecosystem: Environmental > Terrestrial > Soil > Temperate forest >... | reverse complement strand
CCGCTGTCATATTGAGTGTCGGCTCGATTCTGAAGCACCGGAGCCCAGCACCGCATCGCTCATCATCAGGCATTGCCCGGACAGCGAAGGCATTCATGTCGATGGCAACGTAACTCGGTTCCAAGAACGACGGGGCGGTGTATGGGTGGATGTTCAGCGGTGGATTGATGCAGCATAACGGCCTGTAGCGCTCATCGGGCCCTGAAAAACTCAAGGTAGACCAGGACAGACAAGACCCAAGCCACCACGACAATCGCTATCTTCTTCCACATTGGCTTGAAACAAAGTTTACTCCGTTTTTCGTTCGTGGTGGGCTGATCAAAGGTAGGTAGCATGATGTCCCCCGAGCCCGGTGCTCGTGAATCCCGAAGAAGCACGCGGGTTCGTTTGAAAGTTGAGATCGAGGCTCATGGTATGAGCGAACCTCTGACGTGCGAAGGCGAGACATTGGTCAACCTCCACGGTGCCTTGATTCTGACTGCCGTCGCACTGCGCGTAGGGATGAAAATCTCGATTCATGTCCGTCTCACAGACAAACGCGCTGCAGCCGAGGTCGTGTACGTCGATCCAGACCAACCGCGGCACTGCGGAATCAAACTGGAGAGACCTGAGAACATTTGGGGACTCTCGTTGCCGCCGGATGATTGGCATGAGGGGTGACGCACAGCCGGGTCAAAACGTGTAATGGCCTGATAACGACAGTTACGAATGTCTCTGCATTTCTAAAGAGCCATTCAAGGCTGCGGACGGGATTCACATCGCTTATTATCATCGAATGCCGGACACCAACGCGGATCGTCTGCAACTTGCTGCTCGCGGTCAGCGGCTCGAATATTTCACGGTCGGCTGGAATGCGATGGAAGGAACCGCTGCCGTCGCGGCGGGTGTCATCGCAGGAAGCATTTCACTCACTGCATTTGGCATCGATAGTTTCATTGAAGTAACATCCGGGGCAGTCTTGCTGTGGCGGATGTCGGTCGATGCTAACCAACACCAGAGGGAACGAAACGAGCGTATCGCGCTCCGATTGATTGGTGTCTGTTTTCTTGCCCTCGCCGTCTATGTCGGGGCTGAGTCCGTCCGCCACCTGCTAAGTCGCAATGCGCCGGAGCACAGCGTATTTGGTATTGTTATCGCCTGCGTTTCACTTATCGTGATGCCCATACTCTCAAGAGCTAAGAGGCATGTGGGTGCGGAGCTTAAGAGCGTGGCAATGCAGGCGGACGCAAAGCAGACGGATTTCTGCGTCTACCTTTCGGCGATCCTGCTGCTTGGTCTGGCCCTGAACGCGCTCCTTGGCTGGTGGTGGGCTGACCCCGTTGCCGGTCTCGTGATGGTGCCAATCATCGTTCGCGAGGGTTATAGGGGTCTCGGCGCAGAGACATGCGGCTGCGACTGAGCCTTTACGCACATCAGGGAAGGCGGTACCATCAAAGGAGTGTCGAGACTGCACCACATCGTAGTGCTGGGTCTGATTTGCCTCTGGATCAGCTCCCCGGCACTGGCTTGCCTGCCCAACGCGCAGATGACGGATGCTGAAATGGCGTGCTGCAAGAAGATGGCAGGTGATTGTCATATGGGGATGGGTCAACATCCCTGCTGCAAGACGGTCTCGTCCACGCCTTCTCCGGTTGCATTAGTGCAGCCAAGTTCGCATTTTCATCCTAGCTTCGCGGTCGCAGCACTGACTGTGACTTTGGAAGTTGCTCCGGTCTCTACTGGTGAATCTGCGCAGGTCCATTTAGGTTTACCTCCGCCCGCTCCACCCGCTCCGAACTCAATCCTAAGAATCTAGATTCCCGCGTTGTTTTTGATCCGCACACAGCGCGCTACGGATACGTGTGCCAATGCATCGCGGAGGAAAATATGAGACGCGCAGTAGTTTTGCTTGTGGTTCTTGGATTGCACTTATTCGCCAACGCTGCAGCCCATGGACCAGTCTTTGGGCTGGCGACACCTACAAACTCGCAAGGCGAGTGGAGTTTCGACGAAGGGATATTCGGTCGCAATACGCCCTTCGGTACACAAGCATCGGTTCGAGAGTTGGTTGCGTACGGCGTCACTCCACAGCTGACACTTTCTCTCACCCTCCCCGTGGTGATAGGAAACACCACTTTTCCGCCCACCCGAATCCAGCCGGGGGATGATTTTGACACTACGGTCGCATGGCGATTCCAACACAGAGCCACGAAGGTTGGCACTCGCTTCGAGAGTACAGCCTTTGCTGGTCTCGCCGTCCCCGGACCGCAGTCGGAGTTCAAAGGAATCGCTCACACCACAAACGTTCCCGGCACGATGATCGGCGTGGTGACTGGAATGGCATCCCGAAGCCACTACATCTGGCTTGGGAGCACATTCACCAAGTTCTATGAGCACAATGGCGATAGACGACCCGGTGTGCTCGACTACAGTCTGGTATACGGCTACCGCCCTCCCAAGTGGCGGAGACCGCCAGACAAATGGGACTGGCGAGTCTTTGGGGAGTTGGTTGGGGAGCATTCCAACCGATTCCTCCAATCAAACGCTCCGGTGGCAAACACCCAAGCCAGCCAAGTGTTTCTTGGTCCTACTGCGCTTGGAATCTTTCACAACTACACCGTTAGCTTCGGTGCGCAGTACCCGATCTATCAGGATGTGGGAACGGCCTTTCACAAAGAGCGGGTTCGCTTCGCCGTGAACTTCAGCTACCTGCTGTTTCAGCATGGACATTCACACTAGGAGACTTTCAATGAGAAAAATGACTGCTTTGCTCTTTCTATTTCTGATATTCGCAGGGTCGGCATTCGCAGAGGTAAAGTCGATTGACATCAAAATCTTCGGCATGGATTGAGAAGTCTGTGCCCACGCCGTGCGCGTGTCCTTAAAATCGGTACCCGGTGTTGAGTCGGTTGACGTAAGTCTTGAAAAGGGTCTTGCTGTAGTAAAGATGAAATCAGGCAACACGGCCACGCTCAAGCAACTGAATGAAGCCATCACCAAGAACGGATTCACCATGAAGGATTCGACCGCTACCGTCATTGGCACGGTCATTGAAACGGATGGCAACGCGATACTCAAGGTCTCAGGTTCTAACGACCTGCTGAAACTGATGCCTTCGTCCACGTCCGCGCCGGACGCAGTGTCGATGGTCCGCAAAACTGTTTTTGTAGCAGGCACAATTCCTGAAGCGAGGAAAGGCAAGGCACCTGACTCCCTTCTTTATCAATCCATAACGGAAGAGAACTCAAAATGAATGTCGCAACAACAACGGTCAAACGGTCGGCAGTGCTCGGCTACCTCTCCCTATTCACTTCGGCTGGCAGTCTGCTCTGCTGTGCGCTTCCCTCGTTGCTCGTTCTGTTCGGGCTGGGAGCATCAGTCGCATCTATGCTCTCATTCCTTCCATGGCTGGTTACGCTTTCACGACACAAGGTGTGGACGTTTTGCATATCTGGTGCCTTGATTGCGTTGAGCTTTCTTAACACGTACTACATCGTTCCACGCTTGAGGACTGTGGAATGCAACCCTGATAACCCGACCGCGTGCGCGGAGGCCAGTCGCTTCAGCAAGATTCTGCTGTGGGCTTCCGCCGTGATCTATGTGGTTGGCTTCTCTGTTGCGTATGCACTGGGGCCGATCTTGACCAAGCTGGATGGCGGTTAGCCGACGTACCACCCAATGTCGTGTTCAGATTGCAAGCCACAGGCGACTACCCTCAACGGCAAGCCATTCCACTCCTAAACAATGTTCCCTCTGTCAAATCTTGAGGGGGAATCAATGGGAAACCTACTTGGGCGCTTCAGCAGCTTCGTCTGGAGCGCAAGCAGGCGCAGGCACGTGTAGAGAGCATCGACCATGCAATCTCAGTGATCGAGTCATTGAACGGTTTGGGAACAGCACGGCAGGCAAACCAACCAACCCGAATCATATCGGCGGCTTCGCGGCGTAAGATGGCGCGGGCGCAACGGGCAAGATGGGCGCGCGCTCGGAAGGAATCACAGCCGGTAGTTGGCGACAGCGAAAACGACGGGCTCGGCTCCTACGAAGCGCACCATGTCAGCAGCAGCCCGAAGGAATTGCAGCGTTTCAGCGAGCGAGATGGGCGAAGTTGAATCGGATGGTCCCTAGCCACGGTTACAGCGCAAAGTGTTGCTCGTCCGCCGTATTTCGCTACTGCGATCCGCCCACCGTAAGCGAAGTGCTCGGCTTTCGTACTAGGGCACAGCTACCAGTGCCGCTGTAAGACCCTGTGAAGTTAGAGCCCCCGCCTCCAGTGCCACCCCCGATTACATAGGCTTTGAAGTCTTCCGGTGTTCCGGCATGATCCGAGTTCTTGTACTTGCTGGCTTTGTTGTCGTCAACTGGCTTGACACCGAGATTGTTGTACTTCCGGGTGAAATCGGTGTAGACAGCAGCCCCCCATTGCCAGTTGACCGTGAGGCCAGAGGTGTCGCTGGAGAAGGTGGCCTGCCAGATCACGTCCTTAATACCTCCCGGAAGGCCGCTAGCGGGCACAGCGAAAGTAAGGCCAGCCAATAAGTCGTTGCCAGCGAGACCGGACGAAGGCAGTTCGGTCTTCCAACCTAACGGGCTGCCAATTTCACGGGACAGCCTAGTGAATTCCGTCGTGGCGAGAGTGATCGAACTCGAAAACGTAATCTGGGAATCGGGCACGGTCAGCTGATAGGTGTGACCGTTTGCGGTAAAGGTGATTCCTGCGTGCGTGGCAAAGATCGTCGTCGGAGCGCTGCCTAGTCCGTGTACCTTGAGCACCGCATTGAACCAGACATAGTCGCCAGCGGCAATAGCTGTGCCGTTGAAGTTTGATTCAATCGCGCTGGTACATTTAAAGGGGTGGGCGAAGGCCGATGAAGCTGCAAGCAGTAAGACACAAATGGTTGATGCTTTCAGTTGTCTCATACGATGTGTCCTTATCTCTTTGAAGCACTACTGATGTGCCCCAGCGTTGATGTGTTTCGCCATTGGTGAAGGTTTCCAACATCACTCAACAGGCTTTACTCCGAGATGGTTTCGGTCCGATGATAAAATTCGGCAGCATAAATCATGCACGAAATCTTAGTCTGTTCAATACCGTTCACACTGTAGGACAGAAGACCTCGGCGGGCAGTTGGCTTAGTAAGATTCTCGGCCCGCAGAGCTTTGAGCCTTTGTCACGCGCTGTTCTTTCGATTCCAACAGTCGCTCAATCTCTCCAATCAGTGTCATCAGCTTCGCTGGGTCTTTCTCCTGCGCGGCCAACTCGCACAGTTCCATCCAGCTTTCTTCATTGTCCCAGACCATAGTTGTCCCTCCGGGCTCAGAACCCACTCACAAGAATCACTCCCTAGTTGCCAACATCACCGCGTGGTCTAGGATGGATGCTTGTGTCCGTTCCCAGCCTCATTTGTGTTCGGAGACGGCATATCGGTGAATCGCCGCTCGGGACGGACCATGACGGGAAACCCGGCTGCCAGCTTTCTCATACGTCGTGTATGTTCTGCGAGGGCAGCTTTCAGGTGCTGAAGAGTGTCGTCCAACTCGGAAGACTGTGGAGTCGCCGCTGCTTTGTGGCAAAGCTCCTTGATGCGGTCTTCGAGTCGCTGAAACATGGCCAGAGGCTAGAAAGGCGCAAATATCGTCACACAAAACCGCTTTGCGTTCGATACAGTAAATACTGTAGTGGCTGGGATGGCGCGCCCTACGCTAGTCTGCGGCCATGTCATTTTTGTAGAAGGGATATTCCTGCGCCACTCTCAGCCTCAGCATTTCGCAGTATTCGTGGAGGGCATGTCTCAGACCCTGAAGTATCCTTTCTGCGGCTTCGTCGTTTTCTGCCGCGATGAGCCGTGCACATAGTTGACGGATTTTGGCTTCGGGGGTCACGAAGCGTCGGGGAAAGTCCCAATCTATGATGACGAATTCCGCCTGATGGTCCATACAAAGAATGCCGTAGTCTTCATTCCTACATCAGCGGCAGAGTCTCGTAGTTGTCGGGCGCATAGCCCATATCTTCCATCGCTGCCAAGAATCGCTGGTTTGCACTGGCGCTGAGGCCAGCAGCTTCAATATGGGGGTTGCCGCCCAAATCCTTGAGTACGTACACGCACTCGGCTTCGTCGAGACCGAGAAATCCACGAGCCACCAATGCATCCCTCAATAATTCTGTGAGTCCTGTTGCGATCATTTTTGCCTCTGTAATCTCCCGCGCCAGGGTCACGTGTCAACTAAGGAGCCCTTAGGCGGCTTGGGATTCGCCGCCAATAAGTGAGTAATTCTTGGCTAGGAAAGCCATCCGGGCTCGGATTTCTTCATGGTCTTCCCGCATGACCGCTCGTAAAAGGGCAAGGAGTGCGGCGGACTTCTGAGCGTCCTTCTCACGGGTTATCGTCTTGCAAAGATTGCGCACCAAATCGAGGTTGTACATGACACGCCCCCGGTGATAGCCCAGTTTCCAATAAACCTGAGGCGGAAGGGAATACGACGAACACTGTATGGTATCGAACATAGCCCACACACGCCCACAGACCGCTGCACTTTCGTATTTTCGCTGCAATGCTGACGAGCGTATACTCATTCAGCGTCAACGTTCTTGCCCCTCCCCAACGCTGACCCGCATCCTCGTGGATGGCTCCTGAGATGCGGTCTTCCTGTCACTTACCCCACTGACCTTCCGGCGCTAGCTTCTGTAAACTTGACCCTTTTGGCTTGGGTCTTTTGTCTCCCTTGTTCGACATCAAACAGTCGATTATGATGCGCAAACGTAGAAGTTATCTCGCGCACAGCAAGCGAATGCACGCGGTTTGGAGGCAGCGATGTTTGATGGGCGTCGCTACGGAAAAAGCGTCCCAAGCGAGCGAGAGCGGCGGGTCATTGAACTGGTTGCCAACGGTCTCAAGAACCGCGAAGTAGCAGAAGCCATCGGAACGACTGACCTTGTCGTAAAGAATTACCTTCGCGTCATCTACGACAAGCTTGGACTCTGGAATCGGGTCGAACTAGCGCTTTGGTACGAGGCGCGTCGGTATGAACAAGCCCACATCCTGCCAGCCCGGCGCACAATTCCCGACGCGTAAATTACTTTACAGTCGGAGCGGGACAACGCGTCGCCGCAAGCCCGGAAATCCGAACTGGGGACGCCCGATTTTTCATCACGCTCCATATGTCACTACTGCGTTTGAACAGCAGGTCCAGGAGCTCGGATTGACTGAACAGACTTGTGTAGCCTCGGAAGAATTGCGGCAGTGGTGTAAGCGCAACAAAGACCGTTGCTACATCCCGGAGTGGCTGCTGAAGCAGTGGGGGATAACCGTGGACCCGAATGTCACCGACTGATTTCGTTTTGCAGAGTCTTCCGTTGTTCCTTTCGGAGCCGCGTTAATTCAGGGCGGACATGTTGAAGCCCTTCGATGCCCGACTGATGAGGTGCTATCCGGTTAGCCCTCGTATCAACTATTTCGCCAATGACGACGCAGAGTGCTCGGCACCCGTTAAACTCACCGAGACTCAGGCGGGACTCTTCTCATAGCCGAACCGTTCGCGCAACGGGCATTCGTGCTGGAGCATTACTCATTTTTTGGTCGGTATATCCGCTACGGGAAAACTGACTTGATGGTTGGTCAAGAGTAGAGGCTCTTTACGGCTGCATCCTTGCCCATTTCCATTCTGCTTGATGACCAGTCGTAACGGATCTACTCCGTTTTTTGCATCAAAGTCGAACTCTGCATGAAGTTGTTTTCCCGGCAGGAGCTGGTTTATGCCACTCAGCGGTGTGGCTCCAAATGTCACCCTTCCGAAGGACTCAAGATTGTAGGTGTTTTCGAGTGTAGCGAACAGCAGCCCACAAAGAGCGTGCTTGCCAACATTTGAGACCGTGCCCGTGATATGAACGAAGTGGAAGCCAGGCCTGGAGTGCTGGTCCTCGGGCGGTATCTTGAGTACGTGGGTATATTCGACACTCTCTGCAACGACTACAGGACATAGCTGGGAGTTGCAACCCATCAGCGTTTTGGTGTTGCGCTCTGCAGCCTCCGAAGCGCACATTTCCCGACGATGCGCTCGTGGAAGAAGATTCTTCTTCGGAGCGCCGGGTTCGGTGCGGGAGTTACACTGACGCTGGGCTACTGGGCGTCGATGACTTTGGGAGCGCGGCAAGCCTCGATGAAGGCAACGGCGAAATCGGTCAGCCAGTGATTCTCGTCCATGTCTCCGGATACGAATGCGTCCTCACCGTGGCGCATGTGGACCTTCATCCCATCAACGTTGTAGTTGGTCTGGATCAAGCCCAGCCGAACGAGGTTTTCAAATTGAATACCGCGCTGATCCTCGTTCAACTCATCCAACACCTGATTTAGCCATCGGGACTTCTCTTCCTTCGTCAGTTCGTAAAATGTATCCAGAAGTCGGGCATCATCCGGCGTAAGTTGCTTTAGGATTTCGATATACGACGGGTGAACCTTACCCGACGAGGCTGCGTTAGCTAACAGAGCAGACCATTTGGTGTGCAAGTCTTCATCGTTTTCAATCGAAGCAGCTTCCAACATTGGCAGGAACAACCGTGGAGGGACTGACTAAGCAGGCATACCCGCTTCCTTTAGCATTCGCTGAGTCTTCTGAAACATCTTCACGCTGAGAGCGATGCGATAAGGACGAGCAATGAGGGCCAGAGACTCGCCGATCTCGTCGGCGAGCGGTCCGGCGATTCTCTTCATCACATCGCCGACAGGTTCGAGGCTCTGCTTCACAGTTTTGCCCGGATCACCAACCATATTTTGCTGAGATTATACCGGACCATCAAAGTAGAACGACCATCTTGGCTCAACATTCCACAGATTATGCGCCTTACCATCACCACGTACAACGTACTGGCGATGCTCGGGGAATGGGAAATAGCACGCCCGTACAATTTTCTTTTCCTGCCGATGGTTGACCCGACATTTGGATACGCGTTTGACAGGCGAGCTCACGAGAAGGTCTTGCTCGTGTGCCCATTCTCGTCCCATCAAGAGGACTGGTTTGATCTCGAATGCGTCAACGTTCACGGCGGCAAGAAATACAAAATGGTGGACTACACCAAAGAAAGGGATCCGTCCCATAGTGTGGTCTTTCCTTCGCAATTTGCACGTCTCTTGATCCAGTATCAGGAGCATCCCGAAGCCAAGAGCCTAGCGCCCCATGGAAGTCCGTGCCAGTCAGACACGAGAGGTTTGCTACAGCGTGTGCATGTCACTGCGGGAGCGCTTCGCTATGTAGGTAAGGAAACGGACCGCAAATGGGAAGAAGGCGACGAAATCAGCGTGCTGGAGTTCAAAGCCACCGAGTACGGGAGGGCAACAAAAGTTGTCGCGACCGGGGAAGTGAAGAACGATATAAAGAAAATTGGCATTAAGAAATGCGCCCGCGAAAGCGGATTCACCCGATTTTTTGTGCGGAAATTGCTTCGCGGCAGAACCGTGAGGCGCAACTCGTACGACAACTTTGTGCGATGGCTTAAGAGCTACAAGTCACAAATGGTAACTAATTAAATGAAACTTCCTGCAGGTACTCGCGCAGGACAGGGGGACTCGTTTCTAGGGAGTCCTTGTAGCCACGAAACCATGGGTGCGGAAACTAGAATCCATCCAGCTACCCACTATCTCCGTTCCAACGTTTTGTGTTGCATCGTTGATACCGTATGCACTGGTGCTCGTCACATTAGGGCAGTCACTGCTGCGACAGTCGATGTCAAGAAACTGACCTCCAAGATCAAGAAAGCCGTGGGTGGTACTTGTTGAGTAATCAGTCCAGTAACCAACTATCTCCTCGTTATTGTTGATCTGGCTCACCCAATAGCAAGGAGGTGGCGGCATCACTGAGGAATCGCAGTTCGATGCACCACTCGGGAATTGGACAGGCATTGGCGGAGCTGTAATCCCATGTTTCAAGAAGCCGTAGTAACAGACACCGTTGCTGGGACAAATCCCTCCTCTTGATTGGTACATACCCACAAGATCCGTGTAGCCCGTCACACCAAAGATATCAGTTTGGAACGCACCATCATTTATCGAAGTGCAGGTTCCGTTCGGCTTCCATAGAAAACCCTGCTCAATACCATTGGAATCGTGATAGAAACCTGCGATCTGGCCATCATCATTGACAGCCTCGGGAATAGTTGGAAACTGAGACGTTCCAAGTTTGCAGGTTATGGTCATAGCGACGCCGTTGCTGTAGAGAAAACCCATTCTCCCCGCTGTGCCTACGATTTGGCCGCGATTGTTGACGCCATATAAGTGAGTATCACCGTTTGAATAAGGAAAGGGAGTACACGTGCCGTTCTGGTACGTGAAGCCGCGGTCACCGTTATTAGTGCCGTAATATCCAACCACAAGACCCTTATTATTGATGGCTTGGGGCTCGGTGTAGGTCGCTCCGCAGTCGATGCTCGTGTAGCTGAAACTGTAGGTTTTGCTGCCGTTTCCAGCAACTATTGTCGCATTCTCGATGTCACCGTCTATGTGGAGCGTAACGGTTCCGCCTGGGGGCCAAGTTTCATCCTTATTTTTTTTATATTGATGGATCCTTTGGTCATCTCGCCACATCGAGTCAGTCATGCCGTAACCCATTCCCCAAATTGTGACTCTGTTGTCGGATTTCGCGACCCAGATATCGGATGGCAGCGGCGACACAGCTGAATACGGAGGGTTTTTGCTGCCTTTATTCCAGCTCGCCGCCGGGGCGGGATTGCCATATGAGCCAGATGTGTAGTTGTCTGCCTCTATTTGCGACATCCAACCACTAAGAAACCGGTTCACGGCTGCTCCGCAACTTTCGCCGGTGGGGAAAACATAGGACGGGTCGTACCCTTCGATATCCACATAGATGACGGTTCCAGCGAGACCGAGCCCCGTCAGCTTTTTACTCCTGCAGCTTCCTCTACCGACAGAGGCAGCAGCGCAATTCGCCGATTGTACCCCCTGGTTGTAAGCCGCCTGATAATTGTTAGTCGAACTTTTGTTGATTACATTGTGGAAGGGGCCATACGTGCAATTTGGAAACGTGCCGTCACCATACTTGCATGCGCAAGGTGACTGATAATCTACCCAAACTGGCATCAAGCCCCAACCTTGACCTTCTATATCGGTGATCCAACGCGAGTCTAGGTTCGTATCAGTTTTTTTGCGGTTGAAACCACCATTTGGATAAAAACCGACGTCGTAATAGGGACTGTGTGTCCACCATTCGCTCATGGCGCTCTGTTTGGCGACGAACTGCTTGTCAAAGCCTACATGCCTGCTAACAGAAGCCTTTGGAGCTGCTTGTATATCGGGAAGTTCGGATTTGGGAAGCGATGAAGTGGCAGCAGGTGCACTATTACTGAAGCCAGCTGAGCCGGACGAGTATGTGACGCGCGGAGTGATATTCGTCCAAGTCGCGCCACCATCCACCGTCAGTACCAACCTTCGATCCGTCGTGAGCGCCCATCCTTGAAAACTGTCGCTGAAACTGAAAGCGGAAACCCCAACAGCAAGCTCAGCAGACACATTGCTATAACCCTCGGGCGTGACTTTTGTGACTAGCGTTTGCTTCGGGCCAGACGGGATCGCTGTTATAGCGGTAGAACCAAATACGTCAATTGGAAACGTCTGCCCGATGGAGGTCTCTCTCAGATCGGGCAACATTCGATCTATCTTCCAGGTTCTTCCACCGTCTTCACTTGTGAACAACACCAAGACCGACTTCGAGCCTCTTGGGCCAGAATATGTGACAGGAAGGAAACCGCGAAAATCGCCCGGTGGAAATATTGGCAAGCCGTAGGTCGGGTTAATTGCGGTGAGTTCCCGCGGCGGCTTCAACGACACTTCTTGCCACGTATTCGTACCATCAAGGGTGACATAGAGCTCGGAATCGTTGGTGAACCAGCCGGTTCTTGGATTGACAAAGCGAACGGAACCTCTTCCACCGTTCTTTAGGCCCAGGGGTAGAGGTGTATCCTGCCAAGTCCTTCCACCGTCTACAGTCTTAAGTAAGAAACCCGGATTGAACGCAGCACTGCCTACCACGCCGACATTCATCCAGCCATGAGCGGAATCAACAAAGTGTAATCGGGCATCACCAGCTAGAGTGTTACTTCTAGGGTCAAAATTCGGAATCCAGATATGATTGTTCGTCCAATTCGAGCCGCCGTCGGTCGTGAACGCCAAGTCAAAGCCCGAGACGTCATTTGTGTTCGCGTCTCTGATCGAAACCAGCACCCAGCCTGTGGTTGCATCTAGAAAGAATACAGACGCAATCTCAGCAGAGGATGAATCGCTCGGCGTTACGTCATTCCAGTTTTCTCCTCCATCGGTTGTCCAGAAAAGGTGTCGCTCAGTGGCTGCCCAGCCAACATCATTCGTCAACAACTTCATTGATTCCAACCCGTCAGAACTTTGGGCCGTCGCGACGGAAAAGGCCGTGACGATGATCGGCAAGAGGATTGCTATTAAACAGACAGAGCCTACCAATGAGCGCATGGAGCCTCCTTGGAGGACAGAAGAAATGCAAGTTGGCCAGCATCAGCCCCGCTTATAGCAAGAGGCAGATTCCCAAAATCGAACCACGAATCCTACTAGGGGGAGACGACTCGTGACGGAAGGAGAATACTGGGCGAGGCGTACGAAGTCAAGATTTCTTGTTATTTGGAAACCTGCGATTTCGTGAAGAAATCGAAGCAAGGCCCAGCGCTTCACTCCATCTTCAATCTCTGCGGAACACGTCCGGCGTGGGGGGGTCACTTTTGCCGTCGCCATACACCAACCCCGCAACCGTTTGACCGCATTTCCCGCCGCCTGTAAGATCCACGCTCCTTCTGCCATGAACCGATGGAAGTCGCATCACTGAGGGGCTTGCCTCGTCTCGGCTATGAAAGAGCAGGACAGCGGTGGCGAAGCGGAATCGTTCTCATCTTGTTGCCTAAGCCCAGTACCGGTCAATCTGCCCCATGAGCCGTTGGCGAGACTCGACTCACAATCCTTGCTGTCCTCGCGCAGAGAGGCAGATCTCCCGTATCTGCTCACTGGTGAGAGTCTTCCGGGACAGGAGTTGCTTAGCCACGGCCTCAACCTCTGGCCAGAATCGGGCTACCAAGTTCTCAGCGCGAAGCTGGAGAAGTTGAAAATACGGTTTGAGTTCTTCGTTGCTTCCTACTAAGTGACTCAACACCTCTATGGCTTGCTCTCGATCTTGTTCTCCACCTTTTAGGTAGCGCCTCTTCGTTTTCCGATGACGGCACGACGCTGCGTTCCCAGCGAGACAGCCCACCACAAACTTCTCAGCTTGCAGTGTCGCTCGGCCACTGTAACCACCGCTATTTTCCAGTTCTGAGATGAACCTTGCTGGGTTGCGGAAGAGCCCCAGTGAACCGATTTTAGGATCAGGGATGATCGTCACATAGTCCCCCTTCTTTAGTTGGCCGAGCAACCAGGCAGCCACAGCGTGTCCCGCTTCATGATGCGCAGTCTCCCATTGATCCTTTTCCCGCACGACCCCTCCCCATACGAAGCGTGTTTACACATCTGATTTTAGCCAAGGATGATCTTATCCTCGGGTTCGGACGTGGCTAAGGAGTTCACAACTGATCTCACTCCAAAATACAGACTGTCGCTGGGCGCTGAGGTTTGAATAGCCATCAGCCCCCACGATAAGAGGATGAGCCCCGCCATTGTTTGAGGCACTTTCATCGCCCCGGCACATATGGGCCATTGTGCTGATCCGACTCTAAGGTATGATCCGACACTAGGGCCGTCTCCACGACGGACCCGACTTGCTTCGCGGGGGAGCGAGTCACTCCGACCCAGGGAGAGGACTATGCGACCCATGCACCCTTCGCGCCACTTTGTCTACGTTGTTGCTTTGGCTGTAATCCTGCTTTCTCTGCAGATCGCTTCTCAAACTCAATCTTCATCTCCTCCTAGCACGACTCCGACCACCACAAGCAACGGAAAAACTAACACGAGCAAGGCGAATTGCACCAACAACGGTACGTATGTGAACAAGGAAGGGCGGAATGTTCAACGACCGGAAAATTGCTCGGGGCCACCACAAGGAGCCACCGCGCAGTGTCGAGATGGAAGTTACAGTTTCAGCCAGAGCCGACGCGGAACGTGCTCACGCCATGGTGGAATAGCAAGTTGGTTATGATTGGCGTGTTGCATGCCGGTCTGCCCCAACCACGAAGACTCAGTAACAATCGGAGATTGTGCTGGCCATTCCGGCGTTCGGCACAGTCATCAAAGCCGACGCCACCAAAGAAGATTCTATGATCGTGCGGACTTGCCTCGGTTTTGGTTCCACCAGGCGCGTTTTGATTCCCGCCGGGCCGGGTCAGCGCATACTGTCGAGCAGTATTTCTGCCCTTTCTTCATCCTGAAGAAATAGGGTTTAACGCAGCCCGGATTCGCGCAGCGCAGCATTCGATCAGCAAGCCGAGTTTGCAAGTAGAAAATGGCGGCCTCGAATGGGCTTGCCTGCGGAGCGTCTTGAAGGAACTCTGCAATCATCGACCGAAGCGATCGCCTGGCCTCAAGCTCTGGCGTGTTGATCGATTCTGGGACTAGGGACGGGTCGGGCTCTTCAATCCTTGCGCGCGTTCGTTCATATGCATAGCGCAATTGGAAGATGTGCCAGTCTCGGTGATGAGCGTCGGGTGCAAGCCAGGCGCGGCACAACCCAGTCCGCACTGCGGCCAGCAGGGCGTTCACCTCCGGGGCTCCGGCGACTCGATCAATTTCAGAACTATGGCTATCGAGGTTGGCGAAAACATAAGGGTAACGCGAGAGGAATCTTTCAACTGCACTGCGGTACGGGGGGTGGTCAACCGGGTTGGGGAGGTTTGCCCAGTCATGCCAAAGTGATTCGGCCTGTCTTGCCGAAATAACTCCTAGAATGTAATCGCCATTGTGCCGGCGTAAGTTCTTTGTCATTTCGACTCATACTACCATGAATAGGCATATATCGCCCATAATATCCGCTAACTTTATATTAGAGTGTTATAATCTATTAGTGACTAGCCGTAAAAAACACCGCCTCGGTTGCCTTGTCGCAAGCTAGTCGTTGCGAGGCGGAGTTCGTTAATGAGCGCCCAAAAACTGTCAGAGGTGATTGATGTGGCAGGTAACGACGTTAAGACACGGATGCGGTCAGACTTAGTTGCGGGCGAGTGGGAAGTTCAAGTTTGTTTGGTCTGGAACGGCGACAAGCTACGCCGGTGCCAGGCGTGCAATCAGGCGAACATCCGTTACATCCATCGGCTTCGGCATAGGGAAACAGCCGCAGTTCTTGAAGTCGGAATAGCGTGTTGCGGGGTCTTGATTGGCAACCCTGATTTAGCACAGCGTTTGGAGAACGAGGTTAAACGGAAATTGGGATGGCGGGAACACTACGGCACAACAACCTGGAGGCCATGCGCCGTTCACCCCGAGGATGTAGATGATTAATTTATTTCACGGCATCCACGAAGTCCGCCTAATGCGAAGTGACAGGCGCATCGTGGTGGGATACTTCGATTCCTACGAGGCGGCAATTCAGGCGGTGGAGTCCGAACCTGACGCATTCACAGCAGCATGGGCGACGCTCAATCCCCTGAAGGAATTGCCAAGCGGACAGATGCTCAATCCTCCGGCCTTGAAGCTAGCAGCCAACGCGGCCAGCGATACCGATATCAGCCGCCGCATTTTCTTGCTCATTGACTGCGATCCGGTCAGACCAACGAAAACCAATAGCACCACCATGGAGCAAGCTAGGTCTCATTCGCAAGCCTTGGCCGTGCGAGATTTTCTGGTTGCGCGGGGATGGCCGTATCCTTTCGTGGGGGCCTCGGGAAACGGCACACAACTACTTTTTGCGATGGATCTTCGAAACGATGATTCCAGCACCGACGTTATCCGTCATGTTCTGGCCCGGCTTGCTAGTCTGTTTGACACGGCAGAGACCAAAATAGACCGCGGAAATTTTAACGCCGCCAGAGTTTGCAAGCTGTACCCGAGTTGGACGCGCAAGGGTCCTCATTCCGAGGAAAGACCGCACAGACGGTCTGCCATTCTGGAATTCCCCACCGAATTGCAGGTGGTGTCCGCGAATCTTCTGACCGATTTGGCCGCGGAATACGAGAAATCACAAGAGCGGAAGTCAACCCTCAAGGTAACTCATACCGATGTCAAGCTGGCTAGGCTGATCGGCTTTCTTGACCACTACAGCATACCAACGCGCTCCAAACCCCGATCAGTAAAAGGCGGTTGGGCAATCAGTATCGAATGCTTCTGGATTGGCGAGCACAGCGACGAATCGAACCGCGATACTGAAGTTTCGTACATTCCTGGAATCGGATACGGGTTCAAGTGCCTTCATGCTCATTGCGCGGACCGCCATTGGAAGGATCTTCGGACCGAGTTAGAGACAAGAAATCCATCGCTCCCCGCTTACTTCGGTAAAAGCCAATTGCCCAGGATGGTGCATAGCGAGATTGCCCGTAGCTTTCTCGAAAGCACCGAAGATTTTGTTTGTGTTTACGACCAAGACGCGGAGACCGGCGTCTGGGTGATGACAAGGTGGGCGATCGGCGACGCAAAGGATAATTTGTTGCGCCGTGCCCTACGCGACTACCTGAACCAACTCTACCTGCTCTACCCAGAACCGGACGCGGAAGAATCGAAGAAGGACCCCCAGGGTAAACGAGATCCTCGGCGTACCTTGCTGCAATCGCCGTTTCTCAATTACGTGCTGGCAGAGGTCCGCCCTCTCCTGCCGAAGAAAAGTATTCAAGAGTTCGATGCTGATGCTTGGCTGCTGGCCGTGCCGGACGGTCAAGTGATTGATTTAAGCACCGGGCAGCTACGCCGAATGAGGCGCGAGGATTGCATTACCAGGCGCATCAACGTTACGCCCGATGCCGGGCAGCCAACGCCACGTTGGGATCAGTTCTTGGAAGAAGTGACCATAGGCGATGTGGATCTCGCCAGATACCTTGTGCGACTTTGCGGTTTGTGCCTATCGGGGCACCCCGAGCAGATTCTGGTTTTTCTTTGGGGCCGAGGCCGAAACGGCAAGGGTGTTCTGCTCCGACTGCTGGCAAAAATTCTCGGGGATTTCGCTACCAGCTTGCGCCCCGCAGAGATTACTTATTCTCGCAATGGCGGGGACAATATGAAGCGGACATTTGGCAAGCTGTCGGGAAAGCGATTGGCGGTGATGATCGAAGCACCCGGCCAACGGTTGAACTACGAAATGCTCAAGCTGTTATCGGGCGGCGATGCACTTTCAGGGGCGCGGATGCGACAAGATGACAGAGAGCAACCGGCCACTCATAAATGCATTTTTCAAACAAATGACCGCCCTAATATCCCAGCAGACCCCGCGTGGCGTGGTCGGTTGCACTTTGTTCCGTTTCGCGGAGACTTCGGAGGTGAGAAGGGCGACCGTTTTATTGAGGACAAGCTTTGGGCTGAACGTGCAGGCATCCTGCATAAGTTGATTCAGGGGTGCGTGGAGGCGAAGCGGGCCGGGCTACAGCCGCCCAAGGTTGTGTTGGACGCTACGTCCGCCCTCATGGAAGAGATGGACTTGTGCGGACAGTTCATCGCTGACTACTGCAAGAGCACCGGCTTAGATACGGATTTTACAACCAGGGAAGACGTGGAGGTTGCTATTCGTAAAGGACAGTCAGGCATCCAGGTGGGAAGTGACTGGCAGACGGAGCGCATACTCGCCGAACTGAAAACCCGATACCGCTATGAGAAACGCCATGTGCACGGGCGGCGACCATGGGGCTTCGTTGGGCTGAGGCTAATGAGCACCGTCAGTGAGGTTGAAGGCTCGTAGCAGGCGATCGCTGATCCAGCTGGTCCAGCCAACACTATATGAATGTCTACTACTACTACTAACTACTACTACTTATAGGGAATACGATGCTGGACCGTGGACCGCTTGGACCGGGAGCTAGCACACTGATAACAACCACGATAAACGATGTTGACGGGGATGGTGGTCCAAGGTTCGGGGACCCACCTGGGCGGCACAGACCCCAGGGCGGGGTCAATCATTCCGAGGCACATCCGCACAGGCACTGTAGGTGCTGGTTTTGCATAGAGTTTTAATATCCCGTTTTTCATATGTTCAAGGGGGACATGGCTAGACCAACGATACCCGAAGCTACCAAGGCCCTTACGGGCTCAAAGCTGGGTAAGAGCCTGAGACCGGGCACGCCGGATAAGCCCTCCGGGCTATCGCCTCGCGCCTCAGTGGAATGGGACCGGCTTGTCCAAGAGCTACAGGATGCCGGGCTGCAAGTAACAGTAGCCCACCGCGCCCCGCTCACGCTCGCCAGCACAATTGCCGCGGACATCAAGTCCGACTGGGCTGTCATCCAAGCCGAGGGCGCATATCTGACCAACCGGAAGACCGGAGCCGTCCAGGCCCACCCGGCGGTGAAGCGCATGGACGCCTTGAGACGCGACTATATCAAGGTCCTCGGTATGCTCGGCCTCCGGTCCGCCGTCTCTGGCGAGAAGGCCGGGGAGACGGATGAGCTAGCCGATATTCTGAGAAGTTAAGGCTATGGACAGTAAAGACGCCTACACGGTGGCTGAGGTCTCCAAGCTAACGCACTGGTCTAGGCGGACCATCGTCCGGATGTTCGAGCGGGAGCCCGGTGTCATATTCAGTAAGGCAAAGGCTACAGGGACGCGGCGCTCGCTTCGGATTCCTCGGGCCGTGTATCAGCGGGTCATCCGGAAGCTGACCGTCCGGTAATTTGTGCTAATTTGTGCTACCGGCCGGCAATTTGTGCCTTTTGTGCCCTTGCTGCCCCTAGTCGAATCTGCAAGTTGTGTGTTATCAATCGTTAGTTCATTACCTTTAGTACCTGGGTCGTACCCCCCGAGGCACCGTATAATCGAGGCGAAACCAGCATAAATCTGGCAAGGGTGGGCAACGCACACGGTGGACCCTGTATTCGCATTGGCGATTTTCGCGCTGGGGCTGGCGTTCGGCAGCTTCCTGAATGTGTGTATCTATCGCCTGCCGCGTGATTTGTCGGTGATTCGTCCCAGCTCGGCCTGTCCGAAGTGCGAGAAACCAATCCGTTTTTATGACAACGTTCCCATCCTGAGCTGGCTGATTCTCCGCGGACGCTGCCGCCACTGCAAGGCTGCGATCTCGCCCCGATATCTGGTGGTGGAGTTGCTGACCGGTGTGCTGTTTCTGGCCTGCTACGCGTATTTCGGACTTACCCTGGCCACGTTGAAGTACTGTACGTTTGGATTCCTGCTGCTGGGCCTGATCTTCACCGACGCCGAAACCCAGCTCCTGCCTGACAAAATGACTCTGCCGGGACTGGTGCTGGGATTGCTGTTCAGCCTGGTGGTTCCAGTCAACGATTTGCTTTCAAGGATGCTGTTCGGCCTGGTCTATCAGCCGGCAGCCAGCGCTTCCAGTCCCTGGCTCTCGTTGCTGCAAGCTCTGATGGGAGCCGCAGCGGGAGCGTCGTTCATCTACGGCGCAGGAGCAATTTATTTGCGGGCGCGCGGCGTCGAGGGAATGGGATTTGGCGACGTCAAGCTGATGGCGATGGTGGGCGCCTTCCTCGGCATCCGCCTGACGATATTCACCCTGTTCGGTGCGTCGGTGGTGGGATCGCTGGCTGGACTGTCAACGGTGCTGGTGGTGTGGATCAAGCGCACCCGGCGACGCATGATCCGCCATCATGAGTCGGCGAGCCTGGCCCGGCGGCATGGATGGGAGTCGGCCAGCATTGCGCTGCGGCGCTTTCCCATGCCGTTCGGCGTGTTTCTGGGCAGCATGGCGATGGTGGCTTCGTTCTTTGGCGACCAGTTTTTTCGCTGGTACTGGAGGTTGCTGTGAAGCTGCTCAGCAACCCCATCGTAGTTCGCATGTTAGTGGTGCTGTTTGTCTCGGGCTTTGGGTTCTGGGTGGCCACCCTGCTGCTGCGGCGCATGCGCCGCATACTCACGGAAGAATCCTTCATGGTCGACTCAACTCCCGAACTTGAGCAGTTTCCCATGCACACCTACAACGCCGTGATTCAGCAACTGAAACAACAGAAGCACGAACTGTTGAGCGTGCAGCAGGTGGAACGGCGCAGAGCGAAGACTTCGGAAAACATCAGTGCCGCAGTGCTCTCGAATCTGTCGAGCGGTGTGGTGTTCCTGACCACGAACGGCCTGGTCCGTACCGCCAATGCCGCGGCCAAGAACATTCTCGGATTCGCTTCACCGGTGGGAATGAGCGTCAGCGAGATATTTCGGGAAGCCCGATTGAGTTCGTCTTCGGGCTCGCAGGAAACGCTGGCGGGCGCGGTGCAAGCCAGTCTGCGCGAGCGCAGCGCTTCGCGAAGGGCGGACGCCGACTACCTGACTCCCGCGGGCGAACAACGCATCCTCGAAATCACGATCTCGCCGGTGTACGGACCCACGGGCGAGATCCTGGGCGCGGCTTGCCTGATTACGGATAAAACCGAATTTGCGCTGATCCAGCGGCTGCACGAATTGCGCGGAGAAATGTCGGGCGAGATGGCCCTGGCGTTGCGCAGTTCCGTGGCCACTATTTCAAGCTACGCGCAACAACTGGCAGTTGCTCGCGATCCCACGCTCGTTCGGCAGTTGGCCGTCGATATCGTCTCCGAAGCAGACGGCCTGGATCACACTATTGGCGGTTTTCTCGCGGGCGCAAAAGCCGCGAAGAGCGCCGCCGGAGCTTAAGTTCAATCAACGCCGCTGTCCTGTGAAGATGCAGGCCACGGCACGGAGGATGAAACAACCATGAAACGCATCGCATATGTCTGGATTGCAGGAACGATTTTAGCGGGACTGACGGCGTCCTTCGCCGGGGCCCAAACAGCGGCTCCCCAAGAGCAACCCTTGGGAGACTACGCCCGCACCGTACGCAAGGACAAGAAACCGGCCACCGCCAAGCAGTTTGACAACGACAATCTGCCGGCGCAGGACAAGCTGAGCATCGTGGGGAACGCGGCGGGCAGTAGCCCGGCCAGCGACAATTCTCAAGCTGCGGCCAGCGGCCAGGACGCCGACCAGTCGAAAGCGGCCGACAAACCACCCACGGTGCAGCCGGGAGAATCGCAGGAAGACCGGCAGAAGACTTACGACGCGTGGAAGGACCGGCTGGCGGATGAGAAAAACAAAATAGACCTGCTCTCCCGCGAATTCGACGTGGAGCAACGCGAGTACAAACTGCGCGCGGCCGCCATGTACGCCGACGCCGGCAACCGCATGCGCAACTCAGCCGCCTGGGACAAGGAAGCCGCGGTGCCTGCCAGCGAAGGCGAAGGCGCAGAAGCAGCAGCACGCTCGGGACGGAATGAAGCTGTGAGTGTCCGCGACTCAGCCACGGCCGTTTCCCGTGCAACCCGAGACTATAAGAAGATCGCTGCCCTGGCTGCCGTCTTTGCTGTCGTGGTGATCGCCGTTCTTTTTTGGCAGTTCAGGCGGCGCCCCGCATCTCCGGCTGGTCCCGCCAATCCAACCACGGTTGCGGTTCTCCCCTTCCAAAATCTCAGTTCGGACAAGGACACGGACTTTCTCCGCCTGGCTTTGCCTGACGAAATTGCCACCTCACTCAGCTACGTGCAATCGCTGTCAATCCGCCCCTTCGCCACTACCAGCAAGTACAACGCCGCCAGCGTGGACCTGCAGCAAGCGGGTCGCGAGATGCGCGTGACCGACATCGTCACCGGCCACTACTTGAGGGAAGGTGATCAGTTGCAATTAACCCTGGAGGCGGTGGATGTGGAAAACAATCGCACGGTGTGGCGGGACACTTTAAGCGTTGGGGCCTTGGACATGCTCGCCATGCGCGGGCAGATCACCGCAAAGGTGCGGCAAGGCTTAGTCCCCGCGCTGGGCGCCTCGACCGCTTCCGGCGATAGCGGTACTCGTCCCAAGAACGAGGAAGCTTATGACTTGTATCTGCGCAGCCTTTCGGTGCCGCACGATCCTGGGCCCAACAAGCAGGCGATCGCAACACTGGAGCGCGCCGTGGCCATCGATCCCGCTTACGCGCCCGCCTGGGGTGCCTTGGGTTTGCGTTATTACTACGACGCGAGTTATTCCAACGGCGGCGAAGAGTTGTTTCGGCGTTCCGACGCAGCCTATGAACGAGCCCTCACACTCGATCCCAACCTGATTTCTGCCGCCGCGCAACTGGTCGCCAACCATGTGGAGCGCGGGGAGATGAAGAAAGCCTACGCGGAAGCCGAGGACCTGGTGAAGAGGCGGCCAGAAAGCGCAAACGCCCATTTTGCATTGTCCTATGTGCTGCGCTATGCAGGATTGCTGGATGATTCGGCGCGAGAATGCGACGCCGCTCTCACCCTCGATCCTGGGAGCTATCTGTTACGATCATGTGCCCTAGTCTTCCTCGAGTTGGGCAAAATCACTCGGGCCAGGGATTTTATCCAGCTCGATACCGGCTCGGAGTGGGCGGCATATGTTACCTTGAACGCGTTTCTGCGCGAAGGCAGGATGGAGCAGGCGCGGGCAAGCGTACAGCGCGTCTCTACCAATCCTTACTACCATCGCGATTTCCTGGAAGCTTGCCTCCAGTCCCGGCCAGCGCCCGAACTGGATAAGATAGCGCACCAGATGGAACTCGCTGAACTGGCCGATGCCGACTCCGAGCCCCAGTACATGCGGGGAGCCATCCTGATTTTCTGCGGTCAAGCGAAGAGTGGTGTGCGCTTGCTCAACAGCGCCATCGCGCGCAATTATTGCGCCTATTCCGCTTTGCAATCCGACCCATTGCTGGCAAAGCTGCGGGGAACTCCCGAGTTCAGCCAGTTGCTGTCCGACGCCAAGGAGTGTCAGAAGAAGTTTCTGGCGGAACACGAATAAAGAAAAAGCCCTCGATCGCGTCGAGGGCTTTCATCATCGAAGCGTCCTATCGCTACTCC
>Ga0207081_1053_pt1 | contig 23514 bp, 20 predicted proteins | sample Alteio_BWMinHeat_59_FD_153524 | JGI IMG/M metagenome (GOLD analysis project Ga0207081, IMG submission 153524) | Enriched cells from forest soil in Barre Woods Harvard Forest LTER site, Petersham, Massachusetts, United States -... | ecosystem: Environmental > Terrestrial > Soil > Temperate forest >... | reverse complement strand
TATTGCTTATTTCTTTCATCGCCTTACCTTATTTATTTAGTTACTAGAACAAGATTAGCAATAAATGATTAATGAAGGGTTAATAGCTGATATAATAAAAGAACCATGACACCATATCATTGCGGGGAGCGCAAGCGACGAAAAATACTATTCATTAGCGATTTTAAGACCTTTTAGTTTGCGGTGCAGGGTGGTGCGATCCATTCCCACGAAGGCGGCGGTTTTAGAAATATTCCCGGAGAAGCGCGAGAGTTGGGCGCGGAGGTATTCAGTTTCAAACAAGTCACGGGCGGGCTTGAGTGGCTTTAATATCAGCTCGTGATGCAAGCTAGGCAGAGCATCGGCCTTACGCGTTATATCCTGTGGCAAATCCGAGGTGCTGATCTCGCCACCGGTTTTCCCCTTCAGGATCATAAGCCATTCCAGCATATTCTTAAGCTGGCGAACATTGCCCGGCCAGCTATAGGATTGCAGGTGCGCCAGCGTCTCCTTAGAAAACTCCGGCTTAGGCAAGCCCAAAGAGTTACTGAGCTGCGCGGCGATATCCTCTATTATATTTTCGAGATCTTCCTTTCTTTCACGCAAAGCCGGCATGCGAATCGGCACAACGTTGAGCCGGTAAAACAGACTCTGATTGAATTTCCCAGATTGGGAATCCTTGGCCAGATCATGAACCGACGAGCAGATAATTCGGGTGTCCGACTTTAAAGTGGCTTTGCTGCCCATCCTATTGAAAACCCCTTCCTGCAAATACTTAAGCAGCTTGGCCTGGCAGGTCGCAGGCAGATTGCTGACTTCGTCTAAGAACAACGTACCGCTATTGGCGCGCTCCAGCTTACCGATGCGGAAAATCTTACCATCATCCACCCCAAACAGCTCCGATTCAATCTCATCTTCCGGGAGATTTTGTGCATGCATGGTAACAAACGGCATCTCTTTCCGCACTGAATACGCATGGATCATCTTCGCGATGATCTCCTTGCCAGTTCCCGATTCACCAGTCACAAAAACCCGGCTATTCGACTGAGCCGCCAGCTTAGCTGATTCGGTTATATGCGTAATCGCCTTCGATTGGCCGCTGATCTGCATGATGTTGGTGGCAGATTTCAAATCCTTAATCTCTTCCTTAAGGCTGCTCAGCTCAAGCGCTCGACGCGCCAGAAGCAAGAGCTTTTCCGCCTTAAATGGTTTCTCGATAAAATCATAGGCGCCGAGCTTGATAGTCTGTACCGCGGTTTCAATGTTGCCGTGACCGCTGATCATTATGACCGGAACATCAGGGGCACAGGACTTAAAGCGCTTCAGCAAGCCCATTCCATCCAGGTCACTGCCTTCCAGCCAGATGTCCAGAATGACCAACGAGGGCTTGGTTTCCTCAAATTTTTTGATAGCAGAAGACGCGTTGCTCGCCTGAATAACTGTGTATCCTTCGTCGCTAAAAATATCAGAGAGAATCTCTCTGATGTCAGCTTCATCATCTACTATGAGGATATTATGCATTAAAAGTTTCTAAGCTTTTGAGAATAATTATTTATACAATATTTCTCCCCGTTTAGCAATAACCAGTTGCGGGGGGTATTTATAATCGATAGCAATTACTTGCAAATGCATGGACAACTAGCAAATTCACAACTTTCGTATCCGCCCCCAATTATCCAATAAATTTGGATAAATTGATATTAATCAACAATATCATTTAAATTAACGAAAAATTAACTTTTAAAGCGGCATAATAAACTTATAAGCTGTATTGGGAATAGCGTTATGTTAGATCATTATAAAGCTGTTTTAATTGTAGGTTCAGACCATAACATACCTGATGACATTAGGAAGCAATTTAGCCAGAAAGGATATTTATTAATAGGCGATGGAGTAAAGGCGCTAAATGAACTTAACTATAGAGCACTACAAGGGAAGATTGGAGATAATACCATAATAAATATTATAACCCATGGAGGAGCTGAAGGCGGTAAACACTATACAGAAGTTATGGATGAACGTTTTACCACCGATAAATTTCTAAGGAAATTAACAAAGGATACTCTAGGGGTTAAACTCAATATTGAACTGTATACTTGCTTTGCGGGCGCTGCTTCTCCATACACTACAGAATTGCCTGAGGGCTCGGTTATGGTTGCTCACAGCCCCGCAGACAACTTTATAATTATTGGCTTAAGTTTTAAAAGCCTTCATGAATCTACAAAAAATTTAAGCCCTACTACCAGTCAAGTGGATGATTTTTTGCAAAGGTTTGCTCTGCATGTAAAGCAAACAGCAACGTTTTCTATTAAAAAGCCAGATGGCTCAATATTTCAACACACTGTACGTCCTCCAGATGGTATCGTAATCGAACCAGAAAATATTGTAAGTCACCTTGAAGCAGAACGTAAAAAATTTATAGATGAGTACAATAAGAAATGTGGCACCTCAATTGAGGCTAGTTCACTAAAAGCAATTTCTCTAGATGAAGCCATTGAATGGCGTAATGACTATTTCCTTTATCAGATTGCAGCAAAAGATGATAAACTCGTTAAAGAACTAAATGAATCACCAGATAAATTTACCGATAAGCATGTCAATTGTTTACTTAATGGAAATACTGCATTAGCAATAGCTGCCTTTAAGGGTTACGATCAGCAAGTATCTGCCTTACTAAAAGTACCGGACATTAAAGTGGACGCAATAGATAAATATGGGCGCACCGCACTAATGGGAGCTGCCGGTAAGGGGCATGCCGATATATTATCAATATTGCTTAAATCGGGCAAGGCTGATGCAAATGCAAAAGATAAATCTGGTATGACTGCTCTAATGTTAGCATCTTTGGAAGGACATTTAAATGCAGTAATCACATTATTAAAATCAGGTAAAATAGATGCAAACAGTTTAAATGCTACGGATAATTATGGAAATTCAGCCTTGAGCCTGGCTATAGCGAAAGGTGATGAAAATGTCATACAAGCTTTACTAGATGCATCTATAAAAAATGATAAGGGTTTTTCGGCATTTATGTTGGCTGCCCAGAAAGGCCATACTGAGGTTATGTCTGCTTTACATGCAACGGGAGAGATTAATGTTAATGCCATAGATAACGGGCAAAGAACAGCATTAATTTTGGCTGCTATTAATGGTCGTGTAGAAGCTGTATCCTACTTGCTTGGACACGATAAAGTCGACGTTAGTGCAACCGACCAAGGTACTAAAGCACTGATGGGGGCTATCAAACATGGGCATCCTGGGGTTGTAACTACTATGCTTGAATCCGATAAAGTTTTTGCGATTGATTATAATGATAGCATATCACTGGTTTTGGCTGCTTTGAAAGGCGACGTCGAAAAAGTATCCACTCTGCTTACAGGTGGTAATATTGATTCAACTGCAGAGGATAAAACCAGAAACACAGCATTGCTGTTAGCTGCCAAAGCGGGCCATGCGACCGTAATATCTGTTCTGCTTAAAGATACTCATATTGATGTAAATGCTAAAGACGAGGAAGGAAATACAGCATTACTCTTAGCTGCTAGAGCAGGTCATGCGGAGGTAGTAGCAGCCCTGCTTGGAGATGCTCGCACTGATGTAACAGTTCATGACGGGCAAAAATACACACCATTGATGTGGGCGGTCATGAATGGCAACGTAGATGTAATATCCATTTTACTTAGATCGGGTAGAGTTGATGTTACAGCAAAAGATAGTCAGGGAAAGACCGCACTAATTTGGGCTCTCGAACAGGGTAATCCAGATGTAATAATTACAATGCTTGAATTGTCTCAAGTCAACAGAGATTCTATAAATGAAAAAAATAGAAACGGATTAACAAAATTAATGGTAGCTGCCAATAAGGGAGACGCTGAAGTAGTATCTGCTATACTTCAATCAGATAAAATAAAAGAAGATGTTTTAACCGCAAAAGACCGCAATGATAATACAGCATTAATTTTGGCAATTATGAAAGGTCATAAACATGTGGTTGATGCAATTATCGCATCAGGGAAAATAGTACCAGCAAATGACTTACCTAATAAGGATGGTAAAACTGCTTTATTGTTGGCCTTGGAATTAAATCATGACGATATTGCTTTGACTCTAATTCACGCTGGAATAGGTATAAATACTCCAGATAATGAAGGCACTATACCTTTTAAGAAAGCAGCAGCACAAAATAAGCTCTCGATTATAGAAGCCCTCGTTAGAACAGATCTCGGCCAAATGGACTATGCAGTAACGAATAACATACAAATTGATAACAAAGCACCAATTTTGTATGCACTCAAGCATGCAATAGAAATTGATGGCATAGAGCCGATGAAATATGCAATAAAACAGGGTATTCAAATTAATAACCAAGAACCAATTTTATATGCAATTACCTCCAACACTCCGATTGATACCCAAGATCCGTTAAAGTATGCAGTGCATCAGGGAATCACAATTAACGGTGAAGATCCAACTTTATATGCTGATAGACGGTCTCCCCAAGTGACAATAGATGGTTTGTCCCCGATAGCTTATGCAGCTAAACATTCAGCCACATACGACATAAAGATAAATGGTAAGAACCCTATTTTATATGCATTTGAAAATGGGCTTCAAATTGAAGGTGAAGATCCTATTGTGTACGCACTTAAAAATAAACTTCAAATTGAATACGAAGATGCTTTGACGTATGCAGTATTTCACGCCATTCCAATCAACGACAAAAGTCCGGTAGAATATGCACTTAGCTCACTCCTAAAAGGAACCACATACAATATAGGAGGGCTAAACCCAACTCGATATAGCCGAATGGAGCAAAGAGATGATCCTATTTCATTTGCGTACCATGAAAATCTTACAATTAATGGAATGGACCCGATAAAGTATGCTGTGGCAAATAGCATTCTAATTGAAAAAATGGATCCAACTAAATGGGAAGAGGCGCAAAAAGCTAAAAGCCAAGCACCTTCAAAAGCTCCGCCTCCTCCAGTTTCGGCACCTACAACACCTCCACCGCCTCCGTTCAAAGCTCCGCCACCTCCGTTTAAAGCACCTCCACCTCCAGTTGCAGGACCACTTACTAAACCATCTCCAATACCTGTTATAGAGGAGCCTCAAGCACCTGCTACACCTTCAGTAGCTATACATACGACTACTCAGCATCCTCCGTTTAAACCTTCTGGGCCGCCAACAAAAGCTCCGCCACCTCCGGTAGGCATAGGCAGTCATGCTGCGAAAGTGCTTGAGGAACATAATAAAGAGAATATTGTGCCTAATGCAAATAATCATGAAGGCGGGAAACATGCCGATAAACTGGCTCATCGCAAAGCAAGTGATGCGGAGCAACCACCTGCTTCTCATGTTACAGCAGTAAAAACTGACCCAACTGGACAAACTCATGGACATTAGCTAATTGCACCGTTTATTATAATAAAAGCAAAAATCCATATATATTAACGCTTTATTAATCATTTTAGCGTTTAATAATAGTATATCCTATTTTATATGCATTCATATGACCAAGCAAAGAGAACAAGATATACTAACTACTCACCTCATAGCTGATGTCTTTAATAGAGAGATGATGGAAGAGTTCGTTGAAATCTATAAGAATGAAAACACCCCTAATCCCGATAGCGCTTGCGTTGACGTAGTAAAAGAAAGGTTAGTAAATTATTTAATGCTTTATGATACATCCATAGCAACAGAAATCAAATTAGCTGCATTAGATCCGAAGAAGCTGCAAGCCATTAGAACAGCAACAAAAACCAAATTAGCTGAATTAGATCCGCTGATTCTGGAAGTAATTATAATCGCAACCCTTAACATGGGTTTTACTTTTATCAGCGCTGTCAGAGAAGCTAGTGAGAACGAGGCCAATGAAGGTGATGCTAAAGAAGAAAAAGAAGCGTTACTCAAGAAATATTATAACAATTTTATGCGATCGCGAAGCAAAGAACCTGACAAAGCAAAGTTCATGTCCGCACTTGGAGAAATTGCTGCTAAGATCGAGCCAGGCATAGCTATACCTGCAGAGGGACCAAAATGGCAACCCGCTGAAAAAGCAACAAAAATTGCAGCAACTAAAGCTGCCGATGTTGAACAACATTTTGCTGAAAGAACTACTGTTAAGGAAGTTACATTAAAGAGCACAAGAAAGAAAACCGAGGGGATTTCAGGAGGATATATAGGAAAAAGCAAATCTGACACTTCCAAACGGCCACAAGAATATATGATCAAATTCGCCCGCAAAACCGAAGATAGTTATGTTGATCCTAAAACTAAACTTACTGTCAAGAGAAACGATAATTCTGATGCAAGGGATTTTTTGTGCGAATTCATGATGGCTCCGTTATATCAACGCACTCTGCCCAACCGTTCTCCGGTAATAGCCGCTGTTGAAAGTACAAAAGATGGTTTCATCTCTATGCGCTCAAAGTTCCTTCCCGGTTCCAAAACTATTTCAGCATTTACAGGCGGGCTTAAACCTTCTTGGTGGGGACCAAATGCAGCAACAAAGCTTGCAAAGGTTGAGGGCATTGAAAAGCTCTGGGCAGCTTATCTTTCCGGCGGCGAAGAAGATATTCACTTAGGTAACTCGGTAGTCATGGATGGAGTATCAAAAAACGAGAAGGTTTTTGGAAAAATTGATCTTGGCAGATCAGGTCAGGTTATGTTCACTAATGGCGAAGCCATGTGGAATAACTTTAATAACCGTTACCGCATGTATCAATATGACAAGAATGTAGATTTTGACGTAAGTAAATTCAGCAGCGCCCTTAGCCAAAATGCACAAATATCTGAGGATGAAATAGAAACTTATGTCAAATCGAGAATCCATACACTCAAAAAATTGGGTTTTAATCCTCAAGGCTTGAGAATTAAATATTGGGTTGATGATGAATATCCTAACTGGGACAGTCGTAAGAAAGGCCAAACAAAAACACTTACAACCTTCGACGATTTGGAAAAATTCTACATTAAAATGTACAAAAAGCATTGGGAGGCTCAGCAAGAATTTTTAAAGCTAGTTGTAGCTGTAGAAAAAATGACTGACCAGGCAGGTGATGAGCCAAGCCCCGGCTGGATTAAGGGTGAATGGATCCAACTTTTAAATAAAGAAAACCCGATACAATATGCAATCGATAACAATTTAAAAATTGATGGTCAGGATCCAATGACTTATGCAGTTTTCCATGGCATTAAAATCAATGGTAAAACCCCAGATGTGTACGCAGAATCAAATGGGATTAATATTGGGGGGCTACCTCCTGATGCCTATACCGATCTTTACTTAACTGCTACAGATCCTGTTTTTTTTGCATTCAGTGCAGGCTATAAAATTGATGGAGAAGATCCGCTAAAGTATGCAATGTTACATGGTATTAAACTAAACGGAGAAGATCCTACTTTAGTTTTACAGTCGTTATATGTAGAGTCACAGGATCCTGTATTTCTCATCGATTCTAAAAGCGCAATAGAGTTCGCAGCGCTTAACGGCATTAAAGTTGAGGGTGTAGATCCGATTAGATATGCATACAAAAATAAGTGGGACATTGCGGGGCGGGATCCAATAACCTATGCAGTATTACATGACCTTAAAATAGAAGAAGTGAATGGAGATAAGTACTCTGCAATTGATTATGCTATCAAACATGCTATCAAGGTCGATGATATTAGCCCGGCAAAATACGCAGAAATACATGGAATTGAAACTAATAATCCAGTGATCCCACCATCACCGACCTCCCCATCTCCACTACCCTTAAAAACTACTACTTCAACGGTATCCAATATACCTGTTTCGTCACCAATATCCTCTACTGCTGCTCCTTCTGCAACCCCAACTCCGCCTCCTTCAACGACAGTTGAATCGTCAGATTCCATGGTGCTTTCATCAAGTTCGTCATCGCATCAACTTCCTGTTGCATCAGCTAAAAAAACTCCGGCTCAAGCCCAGGCTTCATCAGAACAAATTCCTGTTGAATCGCCACCTCCACTTCCTGTTGCATCAGCTACCAAAAAAGCAATGGTTCAGGTGCAAGTCTCATCACCTCTTTCTCCTGCTTCGTCACCTCCTCCCCCGCCAATAGGCTCTCACACTGCAGCTTTGAACAAGCGGCGTGAATCTATTACACAGCAACCACTCTCGGTACACGAAAAGGCAGCAAAATCTTCCAGTGGGAAACATGCTGCAAGTCATGAAAAGCTTTCACATGCTGAAGCAGAGGCTGCAAAGAAAAAAAGAGAATCTCTTAAAACCATAGAGTAATAGCTACAACTGCGCCCCGATATCTGCCCAAAGCTCCTTAAGCCTGGCGTCTCGGCCGCTTAGGTAACAATAGCTTTTATAGTGCAAGGCGTTGGTTTTGTGGTAATCCTGATGATAGTCTTCGGCGGAATAAAAAGTGCTAGCTGGCAAAATCTCGGTTCTCACAGGCATTTGCAGGAGCTGGGCGACTTGAGCTTTGGAGGCCTCAGCCAGTTGCTTTTGCTCGGAATCATAGTAAAATATAGCCGTCTGATATTGGCTGCCCCGATCGTGAAACTGCCCTTGATAATCGGTTGGGTCTATACTTTGCCAATAGATTTTAAGAACCTCCTTATAGGATATCTTACCGGGATCATAGGTTATTTCCAGAGCTTCATAATGCCCGGTATTGCCATCACAAACCTCACGGTAGGTAGGATTTGCTTGTTTACCGCCTGTATAACCAGCAGTGGTAGTAATAATCCCTTCCCTGTCAGCAAAGGCTGACTGAGTGCACCAAAAGCAGCCACCGGCAAACAGAGCTTTTTTATAATCGTTATTCATGCTTTTTAAATCTCAAACTGGCTGAGTTTATGCAGTAGCGTTTGCCTGTGGTCTCGGCGGGCCCATCGTCAAACACATGCCCAAGGTGGGCGCTGCACCGGCTACACACCACTTCCTCCCTGGTCATACCAAATGATCTATCAGCATTTTCGCTTACCACTTCGTCATGAGCTGGCCGGTCGAAACTCGGCCACCCGGAGCCTGACTCAAATTTATGTTCTGAGCTAAAAAGCTCCTGGCCGCAGCACTTGCATAAATACTGGCCTTTTTCCTTGTTGTTGTAATACTCGTTTAAAAATGGCGTTTCCGTGCCTTTCTCCCGGGTAATATAAAACTCCTCAGGAGTCAGAATTGCGCGCCAGTCTTCTTTGCTTTTTTCGACTTTATCTGCCATATCACTCAGCTTGAAATAATCTTACTCCTGTTAGTCTAGCATACAGATAATAAAAAAGCAGGAGCTTTTGCCCCTGCTTTTGGAATTACTGCATTGTTTATTTGCAACAATGGTGGTGATTATGCTTACTGCAGCATGGCACCAAATGGTGGCATACACAAAGTGAATCAGGGCATATTTTCACCATAAGTTCCCTGCTCAGCATTGGCACGTAGAATTTCATTCCTACAGAAGCATGGCAGGCTTTATCACCCATCTCACTTTTCACCTTAGCTGGCATCGGAAGCTTAAATGACATTTCAGTGCCCATTTTGATTGACTGCGGCAGTTTCATTTTGTGAGACTCTTTCTTTTTGCCGTCAGAGCTACCGTCACATTCCCATACGCATTGAAGCACACACGATCCGGTTTTAGAAGCGGTTACATGTACCATAAGGGATTTGGTTTTCTCATCATGAGTTACATAAACATCCGGCACAAACTTTGCGACCTTCAGTTCAAGCATCCTTCTCATCATCTTCTTTTGAAAGCAAACCATCATTACCATCAACAGCAAGAAAACTGATACTGCAGCCATACATGCGGCAACCACATGATTTGGTGCACTGTGAATAAGCATTGAAATGCCCCAGGCTACCAGAACCAGAAGCAATATAATTATTGCCCAGCACCACAGTTTGGCGTTCTTACCGCAATGCCCCATATAGCTATGGCATGCACCCCATAATTCGTGGCAGTGCGCACCCATATCGCTATGCAAATGTTTCATATCTTTAGACATACCTTTAACCTCGTTAGATGTAAAATTTACGCTCTGTCTTTTAGTTAACCATGAAATTTGCTAGAAATCAATAGGCTAGAGCAAAAATTCATAAAAGTGCTGGCACTTAATAGATAAAAGCTAAATTGCTTTTTGCATCATAATCATTTACTTCTTAGTATGATAATAATTTATTTAACGAGGTATTTATGACTTGGCCTTTTTCTTCTGGAAAAACTACTACTGCGGAAAAGCCTGCTACAAAGAGTGAGGATGATACTAAGAAAGATGGGCATCATATTTCTACAAAGAATAAGGCTTGCGCTCATCGATGCCTGGACTGGACTCTTTATAAACCGTTCAATTTGATACGCTACGGTGGAATAGCATTGGTTTCAAGCTGGGCGGGGATGATGGCGCTTAAATACCTTACAACGTCCTCGGAAAATCCTGAGTTTGAAAAGCGTAATCAGGATCTCTCTTATTCAATAATGTGGATGGTTAGTGCAAGTGTTGCAAATTGTGGCTCGAATTTTTTACATAAAAAATCAATAATTGAAGGCTTGGCATTTACAACCAAGTACTTTTGCCTTGGTTTAGCGCAAGAGTATTTTGTCAATGGTATCCGCAACGAGCCTAATTCGTTCGTTGATAGGCTGCATGCTAGTGCGCAAAATCTTACTCATGGAATTCTCTGATATAATTATTATATAGCATTATACATAATTATATATTATTATATATAATATATTGTAATTATATACTAAAGTATATGGGCGTTGAATCTATAAAAGAAATTTTAGACCATCTAAGAGTTGCAAGGTTTAGAAAGCGACTTAGCCAGAGTGACCTTGCAGTAAAGCTCGGCGTTCCGCAAAGCCATATATCCAAAATAGAAAGCGGCAAAATCAATCCAACATTAGGCATAGTAACTGAAATAGCCAGAGCGCTTGATTGCGAATTAATGTTAATACCAAAGAAATTCGCAATAGCGGTTAAATCTACACTTCAAGCGCGTACAGCTAATTCAACCACTCCGCCGGCGTATACTCTTAGCGATGATGAAGAGGATGAAAATGGCTAATATAACAACTTTGAATGTACTGCTTTATAATGAATTGGTAGGAACACTTACAAAGCTACCAGATGATCAGATCATCTTTGCATTTGACCAGAGTTATATTAATAACCAAAACAGACCAACTCTCAGTCTTTCCTTTAAAGACCAGTTGGGAGGACTGATCACCGAGATTCCACCTGCACGTTCAAAATTGCCTGCATTTTTTAGCAACTTATTGCCTGAAGGTTATTTAAGGGAATACTTAACAACAAGCATGCAGGTAGATAAGAACAACGAATTCGCTTTACTAAGCTTGTTAGGCCAAGACTTACCAGGCGCAATTACTGTAACACCGGCTGGCCACTTAAATTTATCATCTTCAGAGTCTAAAAAAGAACATAGAAAAGTCTATGAAGACAATATATTGAAATTCTCACTGGCAGGTGTACAGCTAAAGTTCTCTGCAGTAGAAATATCTAAAAGGTTAACTATTCCAGCGCATGGTATAGGTGGTTCCTGGATTGTAAAGCTACCATCAATTAGGTTCCCAAATATTGCTGAGAACGAATTCAGCATTATGAGATTGGCATCTCTAATTGGCATAAACGTTCCAGACATTAAGATAATCCCAATTGGGGATGTAGGAGGGTTGCCTAAAAATATAGGTGCATTAAAAGGAAATGCTTTTGCTATCGAGAGATTTGATAGGCCAGGACATGAACTAAAGCATATTGAAGACTTTGCTCAAGTATTTGGTGTCTATCCAGAGAATAAATATGAAAGAGCATCATATAAAGATTTGGCAGAAGTGATTTATATTGAGGGTGGAGTGCCTTCCTTAGAAGAATTTATTAGGCGGTTGGTCTTTAATAGCTTAATAGGAAATGCAGATATGCATCTAAAAAATTGGTCATTAATATACTCTGACAGAATAACTGCCGCTATTGCCCCTGCTTATGATTTTGTGTCAACTATAGCTTACATTGAGGACAAAACCATGGCACTTAAATATGTAAAAAGAAAATTCACAGCAGAATTATCTGTCGATCTATTAAGTTATTTAAGCGCAAAAGCAAAGCTACCAGAAAGATTAGTGATCAACACAGCAAAGCAGACCGTTCAAAAGTTCTTCGAAGTATGGGAGAAAGAAAAAACTCACCTGCTATTAAGAAACGATAATATTCAAATTATCGAAAGGCACTTTAACGGTATTCTTTTGGTTAAGGAAGTTAGGTGATCTAGTAATGATTCAGTATTTTATAAACTTCACCATCATTACGTTTACCAATTATAATAATGCGTAGAACTTTAGCCTCAACATAGTAGACTATTCTATACTCTCCAATATCACAGCGAAGATATCTATTATGCTTACCCTTTAATAGTATGGAATCAATAGGCACTGGATTTTCTTGCAATTCAAGTAGTTTTCTAGCAACCTGCCTGCCATGCTTCGGGTGAATTTTCTTTAAAAATTTTCCAGCTTGTCTGGAGATTTCAATCTTTAACATCGAGCAAATCCTTAAGTAGTTTATTGCTCTCCCCCTTACTTAAAAAGCCTTCTTTCTCAGCTTTCTCCGCTTTGTCGAACCAATAACTATTCTCCAATTCCTCTAATCTTTCATATTCTTCCATAGACATTACAACGGCCACAGCACGGCCTTTCTTTTCAATAGTAATAGGATTTTTTTGAGCTAAATCTAATAATTTACCAAAGGAATTTTTTGCTTCAGCTGCAGCAATTACATCCATATTCACCTCTTACTGTTATATCCATTATGCCTATAATAGCTCAAATGGCCATAATAGTCAATGGATATAAATATTTATATCACAAATCAGGAATCATGTTAATAGTAAAGTTTATATTATAAATGATCTAACTACCAGCCTTGGGGGCGCGTTTACGGTCATTTGGATTGAGAAACTTCTTGCGCAATCTTATACTGCTCGGAGTTACTTCCACGAGTTCATCATCTTTGATATAAGACAAAGTTTCCTCAAGGGTAAACTGGCGATGCGGGGTAAGCTTAATGTTCTCATCACTGCCTGCAGCACGGATATTGGTAAGCTGTTTGCCCTTGATCGGATTTACATCCAGATCATTATTGCGATTGTGCTCACCTATAACCATTCCTTCATAGACTTTAGTTTTAGGAGTAATAAACATAACACCGCGATCTTCAAGGTTCCACAGGGCATAGGCCACAGCCTCACCATTTGAGTTGGAAATCAAAGCTCCATTTATCCTTGATGAAATATCACCTTTATAGGGCTGATAATTATGGAAAAGCCGATTTATAATACCAGTACCGCGAGTATCGTTTCTAAACTCACTTTGGTAACCTATCATACCTCGCGAAGGAACATAAAAAATCATGCGCACTTTGCCACCGGTTGAAGGCCTGAGATCCTGCATATCACCTTTTCTTTGGGATAATTTATCAATAACAGTTCCGCTAAAACCTTCATCGACGTCGATAACGACCTCTTCAATAGGCTCAAGCAATTGTCCAGATTCGTCTTTCTTATAGAGAACTTTAGGTCTGGATACTGCAAGCTCAAAGCCTTCACGGCGCATATTCTCAATCAGAACGCCTAGCTGTAATTCACCGCGGCCACCTACCTCAAAATTCTCACCATTTTCCGAAATTTGCAGGGTGATGGCAACATTGGTTTCTGCTTCCTTTTGCAATCTGTCCAGAATCATGCGAGAAGTAACTTTAGTACCTTCCAAACCAGCAAGCGGAGAATTATTCACACTGAAGGTTATCGACATGGTCGGTGGGTCAATAGGAGTAGATTGAAGTGGGATTTCAACACTTGACGCACAAATCGTGTCAGACACTGATGTGTCCACAACTCCAGCTATGGCAACGATATCGCCAGCTTCTGCTACTTCAATAGGAATTCTCTCAATGCCTTTAAAACCATAAAGCTTGGTCAGCTTAGTGTTTTCAATCATTTTTCCATTAAGGTCGATACTTTTCACGGCTGTGCCGACGTTTGCAGTACCGCTATATACTTTACCGATAAGGATGCGACCAACATAGGGGTCAGCTGTCAATATACTAGCCAGCATAGAAAATGGAGCTTCTTTGTCAACTCGAGGCGCAGGGATATACTGCTTCATCAGGTCATACATTGGTTTAAGATCGGTGCCGATAGTATCCTGCTCAGCAGTAGCCCAGCCACTCCTTCCTGAGGCAAAAAGCATAGGGAAATCAAGCTGCTCTTCTGTAGCATCAAGCGATACAAAGAGGTCAAAGATTTCGTTATGAACTTCGGTGATACGGCTATCAGGGCGGTCAACTTTATTGATAACTACAATGGGTCTCAAGCCCAAAGCAAGAGCTTTTGACAATACAAATTTAGTCTGAGGCATAGGCCCTTCAGAAGCATCGACCAGCAGAACCACACCATCTACCATAGAAAGCACGCGCTCTACTTCTCCACCAAAGTCCGCGTGACCAGGGGTATCAACGATATTGTATTTTGTCCCCTCATACTGCATGGATGTGCATTTTGCCAGGATGGTAATCCCGCGCTCACGTTCCTGGTCATTACAGTCCATCACCCGTTCTGCCACCTGTTGATTATCTCGAAAAGTGCCGCTTTGCTTTAGCATCTCATCTACTAAGGTAGTTTTTCCGTGATCCACGTGTGCAATAATGGCAACGTTTCTAATATCAGTCATTTTAAAATCCTATTAAATCCTATTATTTTTTTATATACCCTTCCGCCTTTTAAAACTGGGGGCGCCCCCGCCTTCCCCGCGAAATTCACAAAAATACAAATACTTATCCTAAGCTTAAATTATACCCTAAAAAGCACCTACTTACAATAAATATTACCATATTTTTCCAAGTTCATGATACCAGGAGCGCTGTGCTCCTTGAGTCTTTGTCTCAACTAAAGCATATGCCTTACTATACCATTCGCTATCGGGGTAGTTATATCCAAGCACAGCAGCATATTTCTTGGCCTGATCCACATCACCTAAAGTATAATAAATTTCAACCATTCGGTATAATGCTTCAGGAGTGAAGATGCTGGTTTGGTATTGCTCAACTACAGTTTTATACCGGATAAGAGCTGCAATCATATGATTTTTCTTTTGGTAAAAATTACCTATATCCATTTCTTTGCCAGCCAGAATGTTATGCACATATTCTACTTTAAGCTTGGCATCACGAGCATAAGAGCTATCCGGATAACGGGCTATAAGTTCGTTTAGTGCCTCAATTGCTTTAAAACTCAGGTGCTGATCCCTGCCCACATCCACAATTTGATCATAGTAGCAGAGCGCTTTCAGATAATACATATAGGGCGCACTCTCATGAACAGGGTATTGCTTGGTAAAATCATCAATAGTGATCAAAGCATCATCATACTTACCATCAAGATACTGTGAATATGCCCTTCTTACTTGCGCTTCAGGAGCTAGCTCGGAAGCGGGATGTTCTTTCTCCAGGGTTTCAAAGCTTGACACAGCCGTGTTATAATTACCCTGATTGATTTCTTCGATACCTTCCGAGAAAAGAACCTTTGGGTCAGTCGGTGTAGCCTCTTCAGCCTCTTTGGTACTGTTGCATCCAGCTGATGCCAGCCCCAAAGATAGAAACGCAATTGCTGTTAGATATTTTTTGTACATATCCCTAAAAGTTTACTGTTGCCTATCAACCATCATCCTTTTGATCGACGAAATTGCCGCCGCAGGATTTAGTCCTTTAGGGCATGTTTTAGCACAGTTCATGATAGTATGGCAACGATAAAGTCTAAATGGGTCTTCAAGATTATCCAATCTCTCACCAGTATACTCATCTCGACTATCCGCTAACCAGCGATATGACTGCAATAATACCGCAGGCCCAAGGTAGCGATCACCATTCCACCAATAACTTGGACAACCTGCTGAACAGCAACCGCAAAGGATGCATTCATAGAGACCATCCAGTTTCTCCCTGTCTTCCGGGGATTGCAGACGCTCTTTGCTCGGTGGCGGACTATCCGTCTGCAACCAGGGTTTTACTGAGTAAAGCTGGGCATAAAAATGGGTGAAATCCGGCACCAGATCTTTTACAACCGGCATATGAGGAAGCGGGTAAATATTAATATCACCTTTGATGTCATCAATTGCCTTGATACATGCCAAGGTGTTTGTGCCATCTATATTCATGGCGCAGCTGCCACAAATACCCTCTCGACACGAACGGCGAAAGGTCAGGGTACTATCGATTTCATCTTTGATCTTAATCAAAGCATCAAGAACCATTGGCCCACACTTATCTAGATCAAGGTGGTATGTATCCAAAGTTGGATTACCGGGTGATTCGGGGTTGTAACGATATATATTTACTACTTTAACCCGGCCTCCTTCAGGTGCATTGTGCACTTTGCCCTTCTTGACCCGTGAATTTTTTGGTAAAGCTATTTCGACCATCTCGGCCTCCTGTACTATCATCTTTTTTAAAATTATAATATTTATCGCGGGTTTGCTAGTATTAATTTACTGCAAAGTGCGACTCAGGAGTTATCGTTTGCTTGTTTGCGGTATTTGGTGTTGGATTTTGGAACGGTTACATTGGGTTTGTTTTCATTGGCTTTACGCTTTTTATTGCCGTCAAGTTGTTCTTTGCAATTCTGTAGCTCTTTGTTCAGCTCACTTATCTGATGATTAGATATAATAATCGCTGACTTCCTGGCACTAATCTCTAGTTTAATAGCATTCTTTCTGGCATCAAATAAATTATAAGATTCCTCATCAGTTATTTGCGATACGCTATCATTTGAAACAAACTTCTGTTTACTTTTCAGCTCATTGTTCATTTCAGCGAGTAACTGGTTGAGTTGAAGTATGGAATCCTCGAGGAGGCGCTTCTTAATCAATTCATTCTCGAGGCTGTTTTTAGTGCTTTGTTTAATTTGTTGTAAACGCTTTGCATCCATTAGATAAGTCCACTACCTTTAAAAGAAAAATACTTATGACCTGAAATTACTATATGATCATAAATAACAATGTCAAGCGGGCGCAGAATACTAATTATATTATTTGTCAGTACAATATCCTCTCCTGAAGGGTTTGGATCACAACTCGGGTGATTGTGCACAATAACGATGGCAGAGGCCGAATATTCCAGAGCTTTCTTGGCTATTTCCCGCGGATATACCGCAACACGGTCAATAGTTCCTGAATTGCAAATTTCATCACCGATCAGCACACCCTTATTATTCAGGTAAAGAACTTTGAAATATTCTTTTTTCTTAAAGGCTAAATCTAACTGGCAATAATTAATTACCGACTTCCAGTCATTCATGACATTAAATTCCGCACTGATGGGAACATGAATGCGTGAAAATAAGTCCTTCATTAGTTTAAATTGAAACACAACAGCATCACCTAGCCCGGAGAAACTTTTTAGCTCGCCAGCTTCCGCGTTGAGTATGGCCAACAGGGAGCCAAATCTGGCTAACAATTGCTTTGCTAAAGCTTTGGTATCAGCACGTGGGATGGCATTAAACAACACCATCTCTAGAATTTCATAGTCGCTAAATACTCTTGTCGCTGAACGCATGTAACGTTCTCGTACCCGGCTTCTGTGACCTTGCATTTGGTTACCAGCAATGTCAGAGCGGCAAGTTTCCATGTTTTTTCCAAGGCTTTTGAACTTTCTTTTTATCAAGCACGGCTAAAGCCCGACATATTTTCCACCTCGTAGTGTAAGGTTGGATAATATCGTCTATATAACCGCGCGAAGCTGCAAACAACGGTGTTGCAAATTTCTCCTGATATTCAGCAATCTTCGCTTCCATCAATTTATCATCATTAGCAACATCGCGGTAAAGCACGGCAGCAGCTCCCTTCGCCCCCATAACTGCAATTTCGGCATTAGCCCAAGCAAAATTAAAATCACCCATAAGGTGCTTAGAATTCATGACTATATAAGCTCCACCGTAAGCTTTACGCACAATTAGGGTGATTTTTGCAACAGTCGCTTCAGCATAAGCATAAAGCAACTTTGCCCCGTGACGAATAATACCGTTATGCTCCTGATCAACACCGGGCAAAAACCCAGGGACATCAACAATTGTTACTAAAGGAATATTAAAAGCATCGCAGAATCTTACGAAACGGGCAGCTTTTATTGAGGCATTTATATCGAGGCATCCTGCTAAATGCATGGGCTGATTGGCGATGATACCAACCGATCGCCCTTCAAACCTGGCAAAGCCAACTATGATGTTTTTTGCAAAATCCTGTTTGATTTCAAAGAAGTCGCCTTCATCGATGATTTTCTCAATAAGGACTTTAATGTTATAGGGTTTATTTGGATTATCTGGAATCAGGGAGTTCAAAGACATCTCCACTCTATCTGCAGGGTCATTTGTTGGAATTACCGGGATGTTTTCAGTATTTGACGAAGGTAAGAAATTAACCAGTCTTCTTATTTGCTGGAGGCATTCAACATCATTCTCAAAAACACTATCGCACACACCGCTTTTACTGCCGTGAACCGAACCGCCGCCCAGCATTTCATGGGTAACATCCTCATGATTAACCGCCTTTACAACATCGGGCCCAGTCAAATACATGTACGAACTATTCTTAACCATGAAGGTAAAGTCCGTTAATGCAGGTGAATATACCGCCCCTCCAGCACATGGCCCCATAATCAATGATATTTGAGGAATAACACCAGAAGCATCGACGTTGCGCTGAAAAATCTCTCCGTATGCGCTTAAAGAATCCACCCCTTCCTGGATTCTTGCACCACCCGAATCGTTTATACAGATAAGGGGGGCACGATTTCTAATAGCAGCATCCTGTATCTGGCATATCTTTTTGGCATTGGTTTCGCTTAATGATCCGCCAAAGACTGTAAAATCCTGGCTATATACAAATACCAGGCGCCCACTAATGGTTCCATGACCTGCAACAACACCATCTCCGGGAACAATTTTATCATTCATGCCGAAGTTGGTACATCTGTGTTCAACAAACATTCCAATTTCTTCAAATGACCCTGGATCTAGCAATACATCCAATCTTTCTCTTGCTGTCAGTTTTCCTTTCTCATGTTGCTTATCAATTTTATCCTGACCACCACCTGATCGAGCTTCTTTGCGCTTGCTTTCTATAACTTCATGAACTTTCACATTATCCCAGATAAGTTTTTCCTATATAATTTAGAGCAAATCAAAAGACTTTTCAACTTCTTAGAACATAGTATTAAAGTTTAATTTAGGCTTTACCTAATGCAATGGTAATAATATAACTAAATGGAATGCTCTAACCAGATGAATTGATTGTATAATTTTTGATGCCCATAAATCTAACTAAAAAAACCAATAATAGTTTTCACATTGCAATAGGTGAAGAAGGGATTGTTGTGGCCTATTGCAATGATGGGGCGAGCAAGGCCAAGCTATTCGTCCGCAGCGTCGATGATAATGATACGGTAAAGTTAAAACAGCTTTTATTAGCAGACACTTCTGCCCCTATCTATCTATACATGGATACACTTGATCAAACCTATGTTCAAAGAACTATACCTACGGCAGGTACAATAGGAATTTCAAGCTTGGCACGCAAGCGGCTTGAAAAAGAAATCCCAAAGAACCACCTTAAAGCATGTATTCAACTCGAAAGGCTACCAACAGGCCGCCGGGATTTTGTGTATACCTTTATGTCAACTCCCATAGAAGCCCCTCTTACTACCTGGCTTGATTTCTTTTTACCCTATTTAAATATCATCCAGGGGATTTACCTTTTACCAGTAGAAATCCATAGCATCATTCAAAAACTTAGAGCAGGCGACGAAACTACCAAGTTTGTCAACACAAAAAAACCCGAGTTAAAAGATCAAATAACTAAATTAGTTCCGACACTTGCGGGCGCCTCAAAGCAAACTAAAGCAGCGCGTTGGGAACTGTTTCTCTCGCATCATAAAACTGGTGGGTTCAGGCAAGTTGCCTTTCACGACGGTAAGATCATATTCAGTAGGTTATTAAATAACATCAATCACCCCGATCCGGATGTCGTAGCCGGCAATATTGAGCAGGAAATATCAAACTCTATTGAATACTTAGTACGGCTTTCGATAAGTGGTGAAGAATCTGTAGATATGTATCTTATACTTTCTGACGAGATTCAGAAGTTCATTCGTATCGAGAAATTAAAAGCAACAAAGGTTTATCAGTTTACACCATATACGCTTGCTCGCGCTCTGCGCTTAAAAGATGCGGCTGGAGAAAAAGACAAATTCGCTGACCCACCTATGCTTACCTCTTTCTCTACTATTTCAAAAAGAAAACTGACCTTGCACACGCCGATTACGCAAAAAGTATTTAGTTTCACAAAGAATATCTCTAGGATTAGGATTGGGCTTAATATCTTGATTCCAATTATTATAATTGTTACTTTAATTATTTTTAATAGCATTTTCAACATAAGAACCTCGCTTGCATCCTTAGCCAACGAGCTAGCGACATTTAATGCGCTTATCTCGAATCATACGAAGATCATTGAGGAAACTGAAAGTAAAATCGGTCAGAATATCAAACTTGATCACCTAAATGAAATTGTAGATTTCTATCTTTTTTTAACAATGGAAGCAGTGAATCCTATGGATTTCACAATGAAGCTTGGCCAAATTCTGCCCGAAATAGAGCGGGTTAAATTACTAAGATGGGTCTTTACAGACCAATCATTATATCATTATAAAGCATCGGATAAAATCAAATCACTAACAATGGCAGACATCGCCACTCCGAGAAAATATTCTATTACGGTTGAAATAGAGCTTGTACTTAAAAACTATGGTAAAACCGTAGAAGAGTTACAGAAAAAATACCAAGAACTTGCTCTGAATTTGATCACTTCTTTCCCTGATTATAGAATAGAACTTTCTGATCTACCTCAGGTTTTTGGATTACAAACTGATGTTTCACAACCTATAAGTTTAACGGCAAAATTTATTAGAGTTTATGATCCGGAGTTGTTGAAAGCAAAAGTTAAAGCCCCTGATAACGGCAAACCTGACAGCCAGCCTTCCGATGACACCAAGCCTAAAGATCAAGTGCTTACTTTTCCAAATGAAAAATTACCAGCAACTGCACCTGCTACTGCACCTTCAACTAAATCAAGCGAGGGGAATAGCTAATGTTACCGAAACATCTTAGAAGCTTTGCATTTAGGAAATTACAGGGGCGAATAGTTGCTTTCCTGATTGCATCTTTTGTTTTCGCGTTATTTGCTTATTATAATTATTTTACAGCTGGTACTGAAGACAAATCTAAGCTTGAGCTGAAAGTGATACAAAACACTCTAAATGGATTGAAGAGCAAAATTCTTAAATCTGAGTTCTCATTAAAACTCTGGAATGATAGGGTAAGAAAAGAGCATTCCGATAGAAGTGGTATCAAAGTCAAGCAGGCCAAAATTATTCTTGATGATCTGAAAAAAGTTCATCAGATCAGCAATCTGGTTATTAACCTTTCAAATCCTGAAATCAGACAGGATTTCCAGGACGCGAAATTTTGCAATATAACCTATACTGAAATGGGTATGACCTTCAGTTCATTTACTGATTTGGATGCTTACAGCTTCCTTAATAGCTCCCTGCATGAAATACCAGGTCATATCCAGGTAAAGGCCTTAACTTTAACCGCAGTACCAAGCATAGATGATTCGGTTCTCAATAACATTGCATCTGGACGTTTTACAGATGTGGTCAATGTAAAAGTTGAATTGCTTTGGGAGGATATAATGGATAAAACCGCAGCCAACCCTCTGAAAGCACCGGCAAAACAACCGCCAGGAAAACCAGCGGCACAGCCAGCTCAAACCAAACCTATACCGCCAGGAAAATAAAATGTACACTTTGACAAAAAATTTGTGTGTTTTCCTTCTCTTGCTGCTAATTGTGCTGCTGAGCACATCTACATTAAGTGCTCCTAATGATTATGGTATCCCTTACGAAGATAGCGATAAATCATACGTCAACGTTAAGCTGAACAAATATAAAGATTTAGAGCTTGATTCAGACTTTAATGTTATCAAGAAAGTTAATATAAAAGAGCTGGGCATTCCATCCTGTAATGATGTACCATTAACTTTTGCGCAATGTCTTCCTTCGATTTGTTTTGAAAATGCACCCTTTGGTAAAATTTATCGTAAAATAAAAGGTGAAAATAAGGATGGCAGCTGCGAATATATTGAACGAACCCCAGGATATGGGGGAATGGATTGTACCTTTGCTAAGGATGAAGCAGTAATAGCCAGCGATATTCTTGGCAAATATTTTGACAAAATTGCTAATCCGTCAAAAGAAGTAACTCAGGAAGATATAACAGAAGTTAGAACTCTGATATCAAGTAAGTGCATTGTGGTCAAGGACAGCGCCATGACTAGCTTGATTTCCATTACCACACCTTTGGATAAAAAAGGAATCGATCCTGAATTAGTCATCTCTGATGAGGAACTAGCTAGGATGCAAGGCAAAGGCGGTGGGGATACCACCTCGCATGAAACCATGGAGAAAGGCAATACTACTAGCGCAGATCAGCAAGCAAAGCAGCCTGATGTTCAGGGAACAACACTCAGGTCGTCGATGTTTACAAAAGAGGAGCTTGATAAGATTGACAATGTTCTAAGAGGCTTCGATACAGCGCGTGAAGAAGCCCTTGGCATTTTGGCTACTGGTGGGATTGGTTTCTATCTCAATTCAATTATTTATTATGGTGACGACAAGTGGGTAATTTGGTTGAATGGAAAGAAATTTACAACACAAGAAACCGGAACTGAGCTGACAATCAAATCTGTATCCAGACATAGTGCTGATTTTATCTGGGAAGCTAAAAACCTTGACAAAACAGTACCTAACTGGAAAAGAAGGCTGGTATATATAAAAGACAATATATATGCAAGCACTGATAATAATATTCAGGTGGAAGTCTTAGGAGATGATAAGGATCTTATTAAGTTCACACTGAGGCCAAATCAGACCATGAATCTGACCACTATGGTAATAACCGAAGGGAATAAAAGTTAAATGGAGCCTATATGAAAGTTAAAAAAACCCCGCCAATAGAAGTGATTGATATTTATAAGAGTTTTAAAAATAATGTTGTCTTAGATGGCATTAGCTTTGAGATGAAAGAGGGTGAGATCTATAGTCTGGTTGGCCTTAATGGTATTGGCAAAACCACTATAATAAAAATTATACTTGGCCTTTTAAGTCAGGACAAAGGTGAGATTCGGATATTTGGTAATATAAATACCAATATGGAATCCAAACAAAATGTGACTTACCTTCCTGAGAAATTTATGCCGTCTCATCTTCTGAAAGGACATGAGTTCCTATCTATTGCCTGCGGATATTACGGACAGCATTACAACAAAGCCAAAGCGGAAGAGCTATGTGTAGAATTAGGGTTTGATCCGCGCGCGTTAAATAAACGCGTGAGCAGCTATTCAAAAGGGATGGGGCAAAAGCTTGGCCTTATCT
>Ga0207081_1052_pt1 | contig 23979 bp, 8 predicted proteins | sample Alteio_BWMinHeat_59_FD_153524 | JGI IMG/M metagenome (GOLD analysis project Ga0207081, IMG submission 153524) | Enriched cells from forest soil in Barre Woods Harvard Forest LTER site, Petersham, Massachusetts, United States -... | ecosystem: Environmental > Terrestrial > Soil > Temperate forest >... | reverse complement strand
GTGCAACAATTTTAGTTCAAAGGACTTATCTGTAAATCAAAAAACGCCGTTTGAAGAAGTAAGGGAGTGTGTTGTGCACGCTCAGTCCACAATGTCATTTTCAAAGGGCCCGGGCGCAGCAAATTGTTTATTTACTATGACAGTTCGTCGATTTTTTTAAACTAAACATTCACAAATTTATCACCTGGCAAGTATAATGCGTTCGGGAATTTTTTTCCCGGCGTATTGTGCAACATCCGTGCCAGAATGCGTGCGATGCGGAGCCCCGGGCCTTCGGCTATCGCCCCGGGCAGGCTTAAGGCCGCTATGAAAAATAGGTTAGCAGGGCTTGTGGAAGCACAAGGTTTTTATTATGATTTAGCCGAAGTGGCCGGGATATGCACACCTGTTGAAAAAATTGTCGGGGAAATTTTGTTTTGTATAAGAAAAAACTTATTTTGCATAGCTAACATTTTGATATTTCAGCTAAGCCGTTTTGTTAACATTTATTATCTTATCCAGTATATTTTTTATCATTTAAATAATTGCCAGTATGAAACGATTTTACCCTTCTAAACTGATAATCCTGATCGCCATTTTAACCGGCCTGAATTTGAGTGTTAATGCCCAGACCTCTACATTCGTCTATACCGGCGGTGTGCAACCCTGGACATCTCCTGCGGGAGTTACTTCTATTGCCATTGACGCACAAGGAGCAATAGGCGGGCAATATTCCGTTCTCAGGGGCGGGTATGGCGGGCGAGTGCAATGTACCATGAACATTACGCCATCTACCACCTATTATATCTATGTAGGCGGCCAGGGTACGGCTGGCGGCGCGGGTTTTAATGGCGGGGGCACTACCAACGGCGCTACCGCCGGAGGCGGCGGCGGAGCAACCGATTTCCGCACTGTAAATGGCGCTCCGACCGCTACAAACCGCCTCATGGTTGCCGGTGGCGGCGGCGGCGGCACTGCAAATTATGGTACCGCCAATTATGACCGCGGTGGAAACGGTGGAGGCCTTACCGGAGAGCAGGGATATACAGATAACGCCCATGTTGTTGGCGGCCAGGCCGGCGGCGGCGGCGGCACTTCAGGCGGCGGTGGCGCAGGCGGGACTTATCCTGGTTATACAACTGCTTCACCGGGAACTGTAGGCCAGGGGGGAGCAGGAGGCACAGGAACCTGGGGCACAGGCGGCGGCGGCGGATATTATGGCGGCGGCGGCGGTAGCTGGACAGGCGGCGGCGGCGGATCTTCCTACACAGATCCGGTAGCAGTAACTGCTGTGAGCCATACGCAGGGATTTAACACTACCGGTAACGGGGTGCTGGTAATAACGATATTATGCAACAGCCCGGGAACGATAACCGGAAATGCGCCGGTATGCGCAGGCAATACATTTACTTTAAGCAATACTACAGGTTTTGCGGGCGGCACATGGAGCAGCAATACGCCAACAGTCGCCACAATAAATTCATCGGGGCTTGTAACAGGCGTGGCAGCAGGTACTTCTACTATTACCTATACTGTTCCAAACCCGTGCGGGGCTTTAGCTACTACTGTTGTGACGGTGAACCCACTGCCGCTTGCAATTGGCGGCGCCAGTTCAGTTTGTACCGGTGCGTTAACCATCTTAACGGAAACAAACACGGGCGGAATATGGAGCAGCACTAATGCATCTGCCGCTACTGTGGATGCATTCGGGAATGTTTCGGGTGCAGGTATTGGCACCACAAACATACTATATACTTTTCCTACTACCTGTTTTGTTTCAAAACCCGTGACTGTGAATAATTCACCGGGACCAATAACCGGCGTTGCTACGGTTTGCCAGGGCGCAGTTACGCCATTAAATGATGTGCCCGGCGGCGGCATATGGTCGAGTTCTTCACCAAGTATTGCGAATGTAGACACGACGGGCCATGTTACCGGCATAGGGGCACCCAACCTCGTCACTATGTCAACGATAAGCTATACATTGGCTAACGGATGTACGACATCAAGAGTGGTAACCGTGAACCCAATTCCGCAGGCATTTACAGTAGGTGGCGGCGCTCCTTTTTGCGCGGGCACTACGCCAACGGTAAACGTTATCCTGGTAGGTTCTGGTTCCGGGATAAGCTACCAGTTGTACAACGGGCCAACGTCAATAGGCGCACCTTTAGCCGGCGGAGGCGGAGCACTGAACTTCGGGCCACCACCGGGAGCGGGCACTTATACCGTAATAGGTACTAATACAACAACAGGCTGTACGAATACGATGAATGCCTCAGCCAGCGTAACCGTAAAACCACTTCCGGTACCATTTACGGTGACTGAAGTGGGTAACAGCTATTGTTTCGGGGGTTCGGGCGTTGCCGTTGGTTTATCTTCATCTGCAACGAGTGTCAGTTACCAGTTATTTTTGGGCGGGTCGTTACTGGAAGCAATGCCCGGTACAGGTGCGCCTGTCAATTTTGGTTTTCAATTCTCGGCAGGAAGCTATACGGTAGTTGCAGTTACTACAGGGGCATCACCTGTTTGTACCAATAATATGATAGGCAGTGCATCAATAACCATTAACCCGCTTCCTACTCCTGACAATGTTACCGGCGGCGGCGCTTATTGCGGCGGCGGTACAGGCGTTCCAATTGGCCTCGACTTTTCGAGCCCTGGTATCTACTATGTGTTATATAATGGCGCTACAGTAGTAGATACTGTATCAGGTACCGGAGGTGCGATATCCTTTGGATTACAAACTGCCACGGGCAGCAGTTATACCGTAATTGCTACCAATGTAACGACGGGATGCACCAACAATATGACGGGCACTGCCTCAGTAAGTATAGCTCCGCCGCCTACCGCCTATACTGTTACCGGCGGGGGTTCAGATTGTGCAGGTACCAATTTTATTATTGGCCTGAGCGGGTCTGATCCAGGTGTAAACTATCAATTATTTAACGGCGCCGCGCCAGTTGGCGCCCCTGTTCCCGGTTTACCTGGCGCATTCAATTTTGGCCTGTTTGATGTAGCCGGAACTTACAGTGTGGTAGCTACTGACCAAACGTATCATTGCACGAGCAGCATGAGCAATTCTGTGACAATAACAGAAAACCCATTGCCTTTAATCTATAATGTAACCGGCGGTGGCAGTTATTGCACCGGCGGTGCAGGATTGGCTGTTATGCTGGATGGGTCCCAAATTGGCGTAAGGTATTATTTATACAATGGCGGAGGGCTCGTCAGTTATCTGAACGGCACCCTCGGCACCCTTAATTTTGGCTTGCAAACTGCCGGGGGGAGCTATACAATAGTAGCTGTGGACCAGGGCACTTCATGTACCAGCACGATGGCAGGGTCTGCTACAATTACCATTGATCCGTTGCCAATTCCATATAATGTGACCGGCGGCGGCAATTATTGTGCGGGCGGCGCAGGAATAGACCTGGGATTAGATTTTTCAACACCGGGGGTTAATTACCAGTTGTACATTGGCGGTATCGCATCAGGTTCTCCAATCGCGGGAACAGGCGTTGCACTCGATTTCGGGTACCATACCGCGGCAGGAACGTATACGGTAGCAGCCACGAACCCAGCTACTACCTGCAACTCCAATATGTCTGGCAGCGCTACGATAATCATTAATGCGTTACCGGCCCTTCATACGGTTAGCGGCGGAGGTAGCTACTGTGTGGGTGATGCAGGCAGACCGGTAAGTATTTCGGGATCAAACCCCGGTATTTCCTACCAGTTATATAACGGTGGCACTACAGCCGCAGGTGCGCCAATGGCAGGCACAGGATCAGTAATCAATTTTGGATTGCAAACGCTTGCAGGCACGTATACTGTAGTTGCTACAGATACCCTAACCCTTTGTACGAGGAATATGCCCGGCGTGGCTACTATTGTAGTTAATCCGATACCAGGTTCGTTTACTGTAACCGGCGGTGGAATATATTGTGAAGGAGGAGCGGGCATGCATATAGGGCTCAGCGGATCTAATGCCGGTGTACATTATTATTTGTATAACGGGGGAACTTTGGTAAGTACGCTTACCGGTTCGGGCACAGCGGTTGATTTCGGGGCGGAAGCGGTGCCGGGCACCTACACTGTTGCCGGAACAAATGCGGCTACAGGCTGCAGCAATACTATGGCTGGTGACGCGATAATAGCTGTCAACGGCTCTCCTTCAGCATATACGGTAACAGGCGGGGGCAGCTACTGCACCGGTTCTTCTGTTATGCCATCAGTTAGCTTAAGCAGCTCAAACTCAGGGATCAATTACCAATTATACCGGAGCGGTACTGCAACAGGGGCGCCTGTGACCGGTACCGGCGCTACAATTAACTTTGGGACTGAGACCGCAGCGGGGATATATACCGTGGTAGCTACAGATGCGACCACCGGCTGTACTAAAAACATGCCAGGCAGTGCAACTGTAACCATCAGCCCATTACCTACCGTTTATTCGGTTACCGGCGGCGGCAATTATTGTGTTGGTGGAGCTGGATATCATATTTACATGAGTAATTCCAGTACCGGGGTACAGTACCAGTTGTTTAATGGCAGTGTGCCGGTAGACACTATATCGGGCACGGGTGCGGGAGTTGATTTTGGGCTGCAATCACTCGCCGGAACATATACAGCAGTAGCCGTAAATGCGCTGAGCGGCTGCACATCGAATATGGCAGGCAGTGCAGTTATAACGATCAACTCGCTACCTGTTACCCATGCGGTTACTATGCCGGACGGAAGCAACTACTGCGCTACCGGCAGCGGAGTGCATGTGGGGCTTGACGGCTCGAACAGCGGGGTGAATTACCAGTTATTTAACGGTACCACCCATGTAGGCACGGCAATGGGCGGAACAGGCAGCCCAATTAATTTCGGAATACATGGGGCCGGCAACTATACGGTTGTAGCTACCAATGCAGCTACAGGCTGCATGAGCAATATGACCGGCAGTGCTCTGATAAATGCCATACCACTTCCGAACATTTATGCTTTAACAGGCGGTGGCAATTACTGCACCACGGGATTAGGCTTGCATGTGGGCCTGAGCGGATCTGATGCAGGTACGGTTTATCAGTTATATAAGGGCACATCTGCAATAGGTATCCCGGTAACGGGAACAATAGGCACAGTAGATTTCGGGTTGTTTACCGGTGCAGGATCATACACAGTAGTTGCCAGCAACGGCGGGGCATTGGGGTGCACCAGCAATATGAGCGGCAGCGCGGTAATAACAGTTTACCCTGTAGTTATCCCATCAGTGAGCATAGCCACAGCCGGCGGGGATACAATATGTGTGGGAAGCACTGCTAACTTTACGGCAAGCACTATAAACGGCGGCACATCGCCATCTTATAGCTGGAGCGTAAATGGCGTACCGACAGCTTCAGGCGGTACTTTCAGCTATACGCCGATAGACGGAGATATGGTTACTGTGAATGTGCAAAGCGATGGGATATGCGCTATACCGGATACGGCAAGCCAGACAATAAGGCTTACGGTGAGCCCTCCGGAATTGCCATCAGTGCATCTGACAGCAGTTCCCGGAGATATAGTATGCCAGGGCACAACGGTGACATTTAGCGGAACAACTATGTACAGCGGCTTTAACCCAACCTATACCTGGTTAAAGAATGGCGTTACGGTAGCAACGTCGGGCCTGAGCTATACATACATCCCGCTTAATAACGATATTGTTGTATTAATGATGGCCAGCAGCTTCCCATGCCGGATATTGGATACTGTTTTCAGTAATCCAAATACGATGAAAGTTGATCCGCCACTTATTCCAATAGTAACGATCAAAGCTAATCCCGGAACGCAGATCGCAGTTGGCGAAAGCGTTACTTTGACGGCAACAGTGATATACGGCGGCGCGGCGCCCACTTACCAGTGGCGGATAAACGGAATTGCAGTAAACGGCGCGACAGGCGCGACATTTACCAGCAGCAGCTTAAATAATAATGATTCCGTGACGTGCGAAATAATCGGCGCATGCGACCTCAAAGGGTTTAATTCTGTGCGGATACATGTTTCCAGTGAAGGTGTGCAGCAGATAACCGCCAGTGGCAGCGACAATGTGATACTGGTTCCCAACCCTAACAAGGGAGCGTTTACGATAAAAGGCACAGTAGCTGCGCAGGATAACGAGGAAGCAACAATAGAGGTGACCAATATGCTGGGCCAGATGGTATACAGCAACAAGGTAATGATACAGAACGCGAACATCAATGAAAAAATACAGCTCAGTAATTCGTTAGCAAACGGGATGTATATACTGAACCTTCGTTCGGGTTCGCAGAATAGTGTGTTCCACTTTGTAATAGAGCAGTAATAATGGTTCCCTTCTACGCTGAAAAAGCGATGGCGGGCGACGAATGATAAATGGGGGCTGGTGGAGACACCGGCCCCTTATCATATAACGGAGCTTGAAGCAGTTATGCCGATCGGACTTGAAAATTGCACTTATAATGCAGTTTTGGCTAAAGCCGAACATATTATTTTCTTATATCCCCGCCGCAAAGGACGGGGCTACTAAAGTGAAATGCAAAGTGTGATTTGAATGTCTTACCGGGGTTACTTCCTACCCACTTTTTTTTGGATCAATATAATTTGCGCAATGGTATTAGACTATATTTGCCTGAATACAGTTATTCGGTTTTTTATGTATCGGCTTGTATCGTTTGCACTTTTATTTTTTATCCCCAATCATCTTTTATCCCAAATATTTCCAACGGAAGGAAGTAAGCTAAACTACAGGCTGGTCGGGTTTTCATTTCCGCAAATGAAAGGAGGAAAGTATACTCTGGAAATTGCTGCCGGATACTATAGCAATACAGATTCTTTCAATAGAAATATAATCAAGCCAATAGACTGCAACACGAACAAAATAATAGCAGAAATACCGGCGTTTGGCAATGTTTATACGTGGCGCGTTGTGCCTGCGGGCAAACATTCTGTAAAGAGCACTCTGCATCATTTCAGCACGCTGGCAAGCCCCAAAACTGATACTGCAATATCGCGGTTAAGAATTATCAGCAAGGCGAAAAAATATAAAGATGCGTATGTCTTTATAGATCGAATGCAGGCGATGTATGATATGGAAGGAAAGCCGGTATGGTTTCTTCCGGATACGAGCTATCTGGTTAATAAAATATCGAATGCAATAGATATGAAGCTCTCGCCGGAGAAAACGATCACCTTTATTATGAATGACAAAATCAAGGAGGTCAATTACCGTGGAACTGTTCTGTGGATCGGCCCAAATACAGGCGAAGTAAGCGGAGATACCTCAGAATACTACCACCATGAATTTACGAGACTGATGAACGGGCATTACATGGTGATGGGAAATGAGGAGGTGGCATGGCCATTGCCGGACTATAAGCCTGACAGCAATATGGAAACAGACATCTTGCGCGACAGCAATAATGTATATCGCCAGAAATTGAAATTCGGAACGATCATAGAATATGACGAAAAGGGGAGGGTAGTATGGGCATGGAAATCTTCCGGATATTTCAAGCACTCGGACGTATATAAATACAAAACTGAAAAGGGGAGATTCCAGGTGATGGATGTGCATGAAAATTCATTTTTTTTTGACGAAAGATCAAGGGTCATTTATGTGAGTTGCAGGGATATAAACCAGGTGCTGAAGGTGAAATACCCGGACGGGAAAGTGACGGCAGTTTATGGCAACAGATATAATGCCGATAACACAGTGACCGAGAATGTGCTTTTTTCCGGCCAGCACAGTGTGAAGATATCGGGGGACGGAAACCTGTATCTGTTCAACAATAACGTAGTACCCACAGAGCGCCCGAAACTAATGGTTATGCAGGAGCCCTATGAACCAGGGGGAGATTTAAAAACGATGTGGGAATATGTGTGCACACCGGATGGAATGACCGACCATGAACGGGCTTATTATGAAAATCAAAAAGAGCGAATAAGAATGAAGGACCAAAATAATAACCGGAAGAAGGTTCATTTTACATCGGGGGGAAATGTGATGGAACTGCCGGACCAGTCTATATTTGCCTCTATGAATGGACCAAGCAGCAAGGTGTTTATTGTGACAAAGGATAAGGAAATAATATGGAGCGCCATACCCGAACAGAAAGATGCAAATGATACCCTATGGGAAGCAGCGCCTATTTACAGGGCAAGTATTATCGCTGATAAAAAAGACCTGGAGGAACTGATATGGAAAAGCGAGGGGAAAAAAGGGCAATGACCCAAAAACAAAGCCCCATTTCCATTTGCAAACTTCGGCGTTCCTTACGATAAATCGGGATTTATGCTTTCGATATTTTTATTCTTATTTTTGCTGATATTCACCCGGTATGCCTTTATGCAGAAATTTGTCTTTAGTACTATTATTTTTTGTTCCTTTTACACTCTCATCACAAATATTTCCCAAAGAAGGAAGCAAGCTAAACTACCGGATAATAGGTTTTTCTTTCCCGCAACTGAAGGATGCCAGGTGCAAGCTTGAAATTGCGAGAGGGAATTACAGCACTGCCGGTACTTTTAATAAGAACATCATAACATCAACTGACTGTGCAAGCGGGAATATGATAGCGGAAGTACCGTCGTTTGGGTGTGATTATACATGGCTGGTGAAATATGCCGGTAAGCACACGGTGAACAGTGACCTGCATCATTTCAGCACGCTGATGAGCGCAAAGGTTGATACTGCAATAAAACGTTTGAGAATTGCCAGCGCTGCAAGGGGCTACAAGGATGCTTATATTTTTCTGGACGGCACACGGGTATTGTACGATATGAGTGGAAACCCAGTGTGGTTTCTACCTGACAGCAGTTTTTCAATTACAGAATCTACAAATGTCAGGGACATAAAACTTTCGCCATTCGGGACAATAACATTTTTGACTGATGATGAGGTGTACGAAATAAATTATGACGGAGCTATTTTATGGAAAGGGCCAAACACCGGAGAAGTTAGCGGAGCAGCCACGGAGCTTTACCACCATGAATTTACCCGGCTTCAGAATGGACATTATATGGCATTAGGCGGTGAGCGCCCGTTATGGAAGTTGCAGCGTTATGACTCCAGCAGCGAGGATACTGTCGCTAACCCTGTAATAAGACAAGATAGTTTTTTTTATCAGAGGATGCAATTTGGAACCGTGATAGAATATGATGAACATGGGAAGGTGGTATGGTCCTGGAAATCGTCTGATTACTTCAAAGAGTCTGACCTGTACAAGCGGGAAATGGCCGGTGGCTTGTTTGATACAAGGGATGTACATGAAAATTCATTTTTTTTTGACGAGAAAGCAGGGATTGTTTATGTAAGTTTCAGAGACATCAGCCGGTTAGTAAAGGTGAATTATAGGGCCGGAACAATAAGCGCTGTATATGGGAACGCATACGAGCCCGGTATGGAGGGAACCGGGAATGAGCTATTTTGCGGCCAGCATAGTATAGGTGTAACACAGGACGGATATTTATACTTATTCAACAATAATGCGCTGGCACAAAACGATTTTCCCAAATTGATCATGATGCAGGAACCCAGGGAAGGAACAGGCGAATTGATAAAAATATGGGAATATACTCTGACGTTGGAAGGCCTGAGTGAACGGGAACAAAATGCTTATAACAAGTACACCGAGCGCCTGCAATTGATGCAAACCAGACAAAAATCCCCGCACCTTAAACAGCGTTTAACATCGGGCGGAAGTGTAACAGAACTGCCCGACAGGTCATTCCTTGCTTCGATGAATGGCCCTTTCAGCAAAATATTCATTATAAACAGAAATAAAGAAATAATGTGGAATGCTGTGCCGGAACGGCGACAATCGAAGGATAGCTTATGGAATCTGTGCCCTACGTACAAGGCCAATATAATAACTGGCCCTAAAAGTTTTGAACAATTGATTTGGAATGGAGAAGCGGGGAAAGTGCAAGTCGGCAGCCAGGGGAAGAAAAATGACGAGTGAGTTCCTTTTAAGTGCTAAATTCCTTAGTTATTATTTTATATTAATTTATAAATTTTATTTATTGTTATTTGTGAAGGCAATAAAATAGGATAGCGATAGTATTCAATTTGAAATTAATTGAAACTAAAAAAAAGTGCAACTTCTTTTTCCCGATTTATTAGTTTTTAGGAAAAAATGATATAATTTGGAGGTGATTTTAACAAAATTAAACAGGTTATTATTAATTTAATGGAACAACCGGAACCTTAAGAAGATAACCTGGTAAATATTTATAAAAAAAACGTATGAAAAAGCTCTATTTAATGTTACTAATGTATTGCACTTGTGTTAGCGCATTTGGACAATCAAGTACCTATACATATAATGGTGCTGAGCAAACCTATACAGTGCCCCCGGGAACGTATAATGTTGCAGTGGACATGTATGCCGGTGCGGGTGGCAATATTACAGGTGGAGGTACCGGAGGCCATGGGGCCAGGGTACAATGTACGTTGAACGTAATCCCAGGCTCTGTTTTATATGTTTACCTTGGGCAGAGAGGCGTTGATGGAAATTATAGTTATGGCGCTGCCCCGGCCGGCGGGATCAATTCCACCGGTGGAGCTGATGGAGGGTCTGGCAGTTCATATTATGGTGGTGGTGCGGGCGGCGGCTCAAGCGATATTCGTACGATATCAATCTCATCGGGTTTGGCTGTTTCATTAAGCAGCAGGGTGGTAGTAGCAGGCGGGGGCGGTGGAGCAGGATATGCCTGCGGGCCTACAGATAATGGCGGCGGCGGCGGCGGACTAACGGGTGGCACCGGCCTTGAATGCGGTTCTTATCAGGTAACCCCTGAGGGTACGCCGGGCACTCAGACGAGTCCCGGCCTGGCCGGATTTTATTCTGGTTTTTTTGGAAGTTATTCCGGTACGGCGGGGGCATTTGGAATTGGTGGAAATGCATATAACAGCTATGGCGGCTATGGCGGCGGCGGCGGCGGCGGCTGGTTTGGAGCTGGCGGCGCTTATGATGGCGGCGGATGCGGCGGGTCATCTTACAATGCTCCCGGTATAACGTCGGGGGTTACCCATACCCGGGGTTATGCAGGTGCTACAGCTAATGGCCAGGCAATCATTACTCCACTGTGTAATCCGCCGGGTACGGTGGTTACCAATAGCCCAGTATGTTTTGGCAATTCTTTATTAGTTAGTAACCCAACCGGTTCCTCTCATGGTACATGGAGCAGTGACAACGCGAGTGTTGCATCTATAGATCCGACTTCCGGGGTTGTAACCGGCGTTGTGGCGGGAACTGCGACCATAACATTTAATGTTCCCAATTCCTGTAGTGCTATTTCATCGCGAGTAGTGACTGTAAACCCGGTTGCGGCCCCAATTGGAGGGGCAAGCATTGTTTGTACCGGCTTAGTTACTATATTATCAGAAACTGTTACGGGCGGAACATGGACGAGCAGCGTTCCCGCCAAGGCCACAGTTGACGCGTTTGGCAATGTTACCGGTGTATCTACCGGATTTGACTCTATCTATTACACTTTGCCCGGCGGCTGTTTTGTTTCCAAGCAGGTAGTGGTAAACAGTGCCCCGGGCCCGATATTGGGAACGGCGGGCGTTTGCCAGAATGGAACTACGATATTAACAGACCCTGTAGGCGGCGGCACATGGGTGAGCGGCGCTCCGAGCATTGCCACTATTGATGTTTTCGGGAATGTAACGGGAATAGGCACTCCCGGCGCCGTGGCAACCACTAATATCAACTATATATTGTCTGATGGTTGTACTATTTCAAGAGTATTTAGCGTAAACCCGCTTCCTACACCTTTTGTGGTAAGCGGAAGTAATACCTATTGCGCAGGCAGTTTAAGCACCACGAGCATTGTGCTGGTGGGGTCGTCCGGAGGTGTCAGTTACCAACTATTCAACGGGCCAGCGGCGGTAGGTGCACCCCTAACGGGGGGATCGGGCGCGCTGAACTTTGGTATTCAATCTGCTCCGGGAACGTATACGGTTGTAGGCACTAATACAACAACGGGATGCGTGAATAACATGGCCGCGTCGGCCTCGGTGGCTGTAAAGCCGCTTCCAACCCTTTTTACAGTAACGGGTGGCGGCAGCTTTTGCAACGAAGGGCTGGGTGCACCTGTAGGATTAAGCGGATCTGCAATTGGAGTGAATTATCAACTTTATAAGGATGGATTAGCGTTGTCTGAAATAATACCGGGAACGGGCTCTCCAATTAATTTTGGTTTCCAGACAGTACAAGGAAACTATACAGTGGTGGCGACTACAACAGGAAGCGCTCCATTTTGCAGTGTAAATATGCTGGGAAGCGCAGCGATAATAAATAACCCGCTTCCGGATGTGAATAATGTTACCGGAGGCGGCGCTTATTGTCCAGGAGGCACCGGTGTTGCTATAGGCCTTGATTTTTCCAGCCCCGGTATATCTTACCAGTTGTATAACGGATCAGCTCCAACAGGATCCCCAATGTTGGGTACCGGCGGCCCGCTTTCCTTTGGGTTGCAGACAGTAGCGAGTTCCAGCTACAATGTAATTGCTACTAATGTTACCACAACCTGTGTAAGTGATATGGCGGGCACAGCCTCAATAAGCATTGCCGCACCACCGACTATATATAGTGTAACCGGTGGCGGCTCCGGTTGTGCAGGTACTAATTTCCCAGTTGGCCTCAGCGGGTCAGACCTTTTGGTTGATTACCAGGTATATAAGGGAACCTCTACCGTTGGCATCGCTGTGCCAGGGATAGACGATGTTCTGACCATAGATTCATTTAATGCCAACGGAGCTTATACAGTTGTTGCTACTGACGAAACATCCCATTGTGTGAGCGACATGGCCGGATCGGCTGTTATAACGGAGCTACCATTGCCTGTTGTGTATAACCTGTCTTCAGGCGGCGGTTATTGTGCAGGCGGGGCCGGAATACCTATTACCCTGGCCGGGTCGCAAAGCGGTATGACCTATTCGCTATATTACGGCATTGCATTTGCCGATTCTTTACATGGCACAGGCGGGCCTTTGAGTTTAGGTACTTATACCAATGCGGGCAGTTACACTGTAGTAGCGGTAAATACGGCTACCTCATGCAGCAGCAATATGACGGGCACCGCTGTAATTGCCGTTAATCCGTTGCCTGTTGCCTATAACGTAACGGGTGGAGGAAGCCTGTGTGCGGGAGCAGATGGTGTGGATATTGGGCTGGATCTGTCAGCGGCGGGTGTAAATTACCAGTTATTTCACGGGGGCGCAGCAACAGGCTCTGTGATGCCGGGAACAGGTGATGGGCTCGATTTTGGCCTGTTTGCCGGGGCAGGCACCTATACCGTAGTTGGTACAAATCCTGCGACAACATGCACTGCAAATATGTCTGGCAGTGCTACGGTCTCGATTAATGCCCTCCCTGCACCGCATGCTGTTAGCGGCGGCGGCAGTTATTGCTCCGGCGCCCCAGGCAGGACAGTTAGCATTGCAGGTTCAGATCCCGGCATTAGTTATCAGCTATATAACAGCGGCGTTACAGCTATAGGCGCGCCCGCGGCCGGTACCGGTTCTTCTATTAATTTTGGTATTCAAACCCTTGCCGGCGCTTATACGGTAGTTGCCACAGATACTCTAACTTTTTGTACCCGTAATATGTCCGGCGGAGCTACAATTGTAATAAATGCCAGCCCAGCTATATTCACGGTTACCGGTGGCGGCAGTTATTGCGTGGGAACTCCGGGCATGCACATCGGGCTGAACGGCTCTAATGCCGGAGTCAACTATGACTTATATAATGCAGGGGCAATTGTAAGCACTATTCCCGGGTCGGGAACATCACTTGATTTCGGGCTGGAAACTGCAACCGGCAGCTATACAATACTCGGAACAAACATTGCTAACAGCTGTACTAATGCGATGGCCGGAACTGCTGTGATAATTCCGAAGGCGCTGCCGGCTGCTTACTCAGTAATAGGCGGCGGCAGCTATTGCGCGGTGTCTTTATCTATCCCATCAGTTGGCCTGAGCAATTCTGATGCGGGAGTGAACTACCAGCTCTACATAAGCGGAGTTGCCGCCGGGACGGCGATTGGCGGAACAGGCGCTGCAATTAATTTTGGAACACAAACCGCCGCCGGTGCATATACAGTTGTGGCGACGGATACAACGACAGGTTGCACAAAGAACATGCCAGGCAGCGCTGTAGTTACACTAAATTCTTTGCCACCGGTCAATACAGTTACGGGCGGCGGCAGTTACTGCCTGGGCGGATCAGGGTATCATATTTACCTAAGCAATTCAAACGCGGGCATACAATATCAATTGTTCAATGGCGGAACGCTTGTCAGCACTATAACCGGCAGCGGGTCTGGTATTGATTTTGGGCTGCAAACAGTTCCCGGTACCTATACGGCCTCGGCTGCTAATATGACTACCGGATGCACAAATAACATGGCCGGAAGCGCCGTAATAAACATTAATTCATTACCTACCGCCTATGACGTAACCGTATCTGATGGCGGCAATTATTGCGCTACGGCGCCAGGTGTACACGTTGGGCTTGATGGTTCTGCAACCGGGATCAACTACCAGTTATATAATGGCACGACGCCTGTTGGCACCGCTATGGGGGGAACATCAGGCGCACTCGATTTCGGGATACATACTGCGGGAAATTATACGATAGCGGCAAGTAATGCGACCACAGGTTGTACCAGTAATATGACAGGCAGCGGAATGGTTCATGCGATACCGGTGCCAAATGCATACGCACTGACCGGCGGTGGAAATTATTGTACTACAGGTTTGGGTTTACATGTAGGCATGAGTGGATCTGATACCGGGACCGTCTATCAATTATACCATGGTGCATCGGCAATAGCCGCTCCTGTAACCGGTACAGGCGGCGCAGTTGATTTCGGGTTATTTGCCGGTGCAGGCGCATACACGGCGATTGCTACTAACGGAGGAAGTACAGGATGTATCCGTAATATGAGCGGCTCGGCTGTGATAACGGTTTACCCTATAGTTGTTCCTGCTGTTAATATAGCAACGACGGGCGGCGATACTGCATGCCTTGGGAATATTACTCATTTCACAGCCAATTCGATCAATGGCGGGACATCGCCCGCCTACTACTGGAGTGTGAATGGCACTTTTGCTGATTCTGGCAGTACATATAGCTACCTGCCAACGGATGGAGATATGGTAACCCTGCTTGTGCACAGTGATGGGATATGCGCGATACCGGACACAGCAAGCAGAACCATAAGAATGACCGTTACTTTCCCGGAACTGCCATCTGTAAGTGTGTCCGTATCCCCAGGTGATATAATATGTGAGGGGTCGCCCGTTACCTTTACCGGAACGAGCACTTTCGGCGGTTCAAACCCCACTTATACATGGATAAAGAACAGTACATATATTGCAGGCACAGGCCTTACTTATTCTTATACCCCTGTAAGCAGTGATATAATTGTGTTGAGAATGGTCAGCAATTTCCCCTGCCGCCTTGCCGATACCGTATTCAGCCTGACAAATACGATGGAAGTAGATCCGCCGGTAATACCAATAGTGACCATCTCCGTTGATCCGGGCAATAAGATAGGCGCAGGGCAGACAGTGACGTTTACTGCGACTGTTGATCATAGCGGATCTGCACCGGTATATCAATGGCTGATAAACGGGATCGCCGTTAGCGGAGCCACCAGCGCTTCATTTACAAGCAGTGCTTTGAATAATAATGATTCTGTGACTTGTGAAGTAACCGGAGGGTGTGATCTTCAAGGATTTAATTCGGTGCGCATGCATGTTTCAAATGTTGGCGTGCAGCAGATAACTGCTGCGGGAGCTGATAATATCAGGCTTGTTCCTAACCCTAATAAAGGGTTATTCGCGATCACGGGTACATTTGCATCTGCCAATGACGAAGAGGTGTCAATCGAGGTCTCGAATGCACTTGGCCAGGTGGTATACAGTACCAGGGTAATGACACAAGGCGGCAATATAAATGAAAAAATACAGCTAAGCAGTTTGCTTGCTAATGGCATTTATATATTGAACCTTCGCTCCGCGATGCAGGACAATGTGTTCCATTTTGTCATCGAGCAGTAGTATCGTTTAAAAATGAATTTTAACAGGCTGTCTAAAACCGGGGACAGCCTTTTTTGTTATCCGATAAGGAACAAAGGCAAAATAAATACAGGCTTAACATATAAAATTGTTTTGTTGCATAAATTGTATTAACAAGTGTGTAGTAATTTATTGTATTGCAGGGACTAAATAAATTGACTAAATTGCTTCTTAGTAACTAAAATGATTAAAACATGCAATTTTTTTAGACAGAATTATAATTTTTATCTTAACTTTAAGAGTGGATTTTATTTGATTAATTAAATGCAAAATATGCTAGATTAGTAAAATAAATTATAATCAATAAATTTGATGATCTCTATTTTGGTGAAAGATTTAAAGATGAAAGGACTTATACTGCTATCGGCGATTTTGTTTGTTTGCTTTGACATAAGCGCCCAAAGTTTTACTGTGATGAACAATTCGAAAACAGCAGTACATTTTCAGATTTTCGCGTCAGATCAAAATAATTGCAACCTTAAATATTCATCAGTTACGACCGCAATCAGCCCGACCTCTAACGTGAAGTATAAATCTCCATCAGATATTCAATGGATAGTTAGCGGAAAAGCATTGGAAGGGAAAATAAGGGCGGGTACCAGGTATTCAAATTTTAACGCAATGTATATAGACGCTTCCGGGGCATGTGTGGCAAATGCCTCAAATTATATCGGCGACACTAAATGTAAGTCGAAAAAGGACGCAATCTTAAACACCACGAAATGCGGAGGCAGCGACGACCATCTTGCTGTATCATGGGATTCACAGAATGGCAATGTAATTGTAACTATAAATTAGAAAGGGCATATAAAAAGATTTTTTTTGACGGCAAACAAAATATACATCAATAATATTAAATCCAAGTTTATGAAGAACTCTACTTTTTTTCGTTCTGTAAAAAATCAACTGATGGGTTTCGCATGCCTGGTTTTGCTGGGCAGCGTCTTTACTCCGTTTAATTCTGATGCGCAAATAAATGTGGCGCTTACTGCTGTCGCTACGCAAACGGCCGGATCGGGCGTAACAACGTATGGCCCCCAGTTGTATAATGACAACGCGATAGCAGCCCAGACTTGCTGTACATCGGGATGTTCAACAGTTTGGGGATGGGTGATCTCAGGAGGGACGATAACATATACCTGGTCGTCCCCGGTGACTTTTAACAAGATAGTTTTTTATGAGGGAGACCGCACATTTACCGGCTGTGGTTTGCAGTACTGGAACGGTTCTGCTTTTGTGTCTTTCGGGTCTGTTACCGGCATTACCTGCCCGAATGATTCATTAACGTTCGCGCCTGTTACGACAACTATTTTGCAGATGACCGCTTTTACCGGGTCGAATCCAAACTTCCGTGAAATACAAGTATGGAGCTCTCTTCCATCACCCACAGTCAGCGGCACCACTACTTATTGCGCCGGTGCAACCATTTCATTGACTGCCAGCTCTGCTGCCGCCAGCCCTACTTACAACTGGACAGGCCCTGCATCTTTTTCTGCAACGGGGGCAACAATTTCTATCCCTTCATCTACCCTGGCCAATGCCGGCACGTACAGTGTTACCGTTACGTCCGGTGCGTTAACATCGGCCCCTGCTACCAGTACTGTTGTTATTAACCCAACCCCGGCGCCCATCACAGGGGTTTCCTGCGTTGTGCAAGGACAAAGTTCAGCATTAACTGATGCGACCAGCGGCGGGGCATGGAGCAGTGGCAATGCACTTATTGCAACGGTTGACGGAGGCGGTAACGTTTACGGCGTAGCGGCAGGAACGGCGACGATAAATTATTTAGTGGGTGCAATTTGCCCTTCAAGTACGACAGTGACCGTTAGTACTACCCCGGGTGCTATTGTGGGCGGTTCAAGCGTTTGTACCGGTAATACGATAATTTTGACTGATGGCAGCGGCGGCGTATGGAGCAGCAGCAATTCTGCCGCTGCAAGTGTGGACGCCTTTGGCAATGTAACAGGTGTGGCCATAGGCGCTGCAACCATTACTTATGCGTTACCATCAACCTGTATAGCCACGAAAGCTTTGACGGTCAATTTTTCTCCCGGGCCAATTACAGGTACGGCGGCAGTATGCCAACTGGCAACGACCCCGTTGAATGACGTGCCCGGCGGCGGCATATGGTCCAGTTCTGTGCCTGGTATCGCAAATGTTGATGTTACAGGCCATGTTACTGGTATTGGCGCTCCCAATCTTGTCACTACCACTGTTATCAGCTATACATTATCCAACGGATGTTCGGTGTCAAGAGTGGTAACGGTAAACCCAATTCCGCAGGCATTCACCGTGGGTGGCGGCGCTCCTTTCTGCGCTGGCACTACGCCAACGGTAAATGTTATCCTGGTGGGGTCTGGTGCGGGTATAAGCTACCAGTTATATAACGGGCCTTCTGCAGTAGGCGCTCCTCTATTGGGCGGAAGCGGGGCATTGAATTTCGGGCCACCACCATCGGCGGGCACTTATACGGTAATAGGCACTAATACCACTACCGGCTGTACGAATACGATGAACGCCTCAGCCAGTGTAACAATAAAACCGCTGCCGCTTCCATTTACAGTGACAGAAGCAGGCAGCAGCTATTGTTTTGGCGGCGCGGGCGTTGCCGTCGGCCTGTCTGCATCAGCGACAAGCGTAAGCTACCAATTATATTTAAGCGGGTCATTGCTGGAAACGATGCCGGGCACAGGCGCACCTATCAATTTTGGCTTTCAAAACTTACCCGGAAGCTACACTGTAGTTGCTGTTACGACCGGGGCATCCCCGACTTGTGTTAATAATATGACCGGAAGCGCATCAGTTACGATCAACCCACTCCCTGACCCTAATAATGTTACCGGTGGCGGCACTTATTGTGCAGGAGGGCCGGGCGTTCCGATCGGCCTTGATTTCTCAAGCACAGGTATATACTATGTGTTAAATAACGGGGCAACGATTGTAGATACTGTTTTAGGCACCGGGGGTATGATCTCCTTTGGATTGCAAACTGCAATTGGCAGCAGCTACACAGTTGTAGCTACTAACGTAATTACCGGCTGCACAAATAACATGACCGGTACTGCTTCAGTAAATATTGCCATCCCGCCTACAGCATATACGGTTACCGGCGGCGGCTCTGACTGTGCCGGCACCGGCTTTGCTGTTGGGCTTGGGAATTCTGATGCTGACGTGAATTACCAGTTGTATAACGGCACTGCTCCTATTGGCAGCCCTGTCGCCGGCGTGCCCGGGCCTTTTAATTTCGGAACTTTTTATGTTGCTGGAACTTATAGTGTAATCGCTACCGACCAAATCTCCAATTGCACCAACAACATGAGCAATTCAGTAACCATAACAGAAAATCCGTTGCCTGTCGTATATACAGTAACAGGTGGCGGCGCGTATTGTTCCGGCGGATCAGGACAACCGGTTTTGTTAAGCGGTTCTCAAACTGACGTTACTTATTATTTATATGATGGGGCTACTGTTATAGGCTCTCTGCCGGGAACTGGTGGCCCGTTAAATTTTGGCCTGCAAACGCTGGGCGGCGACTATACGGTAGTGGCCGTAGACCAGGGCACTTTCTGTACCAGTAACATGGCAGGCTCTGCTGCAATTACGGTTGATCCGCTGCCTGTAGTATATAATGTAACCGGCGGCGGCAGTTATTGTGCAGGCGGCACAGGGATAGACCTGGGATTAGATTTTTCAACACCTGGGATCAATTACCAGCTATTCAACGGCAGTACTGCATTGGGATTGCCGGTGCCAGGCACCGGCGTAGCGCTTGATTTCGGGTACCGTATAGCCTCAGGTAGTTATTCTGTTGTTGCTACAAATCCGTCCACCACCTGCCAGTCAAATATGTCCGGCGGCGCTACGATAATCATTAACCCGCTTCCCGGCCTTCATGCAGTGAGCGGCGGCGGCAGCTACTGTATGGGCGGTGCAGGCAGATCTGTAAGTATTTCCGGCTCAGACGCAGGTATTTCCTACCAATTATATAACGGCGGCACTACTGCAGTCGGCACACCGATGGCCGGCACCGGATCGGCAATCAATTTTGGATTGCAAACACTTGCAGGCGCTTATACGGTAATTGCCACAGATACCCTAACACTTTGTACAAGGAATATGCCCGGCGTAGCTACTGTTGTAGTTAACCCGGTACCAGGTTCGTTCAGCGTGACCGGCGGCGGAGTATATTGCGAAGGAGGGGCGGGCATGCACATTGGCCTCAGCGGCTCTAATGCGGGCGTACATTATCTTTTGTATAACGGGGCGACTTTAGAAAATACACTTACCGGTTCAGGTGCAGCTATTGATTTTGGGCCGGAAGCGATACCCGGCACTTATACGGTGGTGGGGACAAATATAGCTAGCGGGTGCAGCAATGGAATGTCGGGCAATGCAGTGATTGCTATCAACGCAGTTCCATCAATATATGCTGTAATAGGCGGCGGGGGCTATTGTATTGGTTCTTCCATTATGCCCTCAGTTGGCTTAAGCAGCTCAAATTCAGGGATCAACTACCAATTGTACAGGAGCGGCGCTACAGCAGGTGCAATTGTGCCCGGCACAGGCGCCGCAATTGATTTCGGCACGGAGACACTTGCCGGAATATATACAGTGGTAGCGACAGATGCAACTACCGGCTGTACTAAAAACATGTCGGGCAGCGCAACGGTCGCTATCAGCCCATCGCCCACCGTTTATTCGGTTACCGGCGGCGGCAACTATTGTGTCGGCGGCACGGGATACCATATTTACATGAGCAATTCCAGCCCCGGAGTACAGTACCAATTGTTTAACGGCAGTACGCCGGTAGACAGTGTTTTGGGCACTGGTGCGGGAGTTGATTTTGGGCTGCAATCAGTAACAGGGACCTATACTGCAGTAGCAGTAAATACGCTGAGCGGCTGTACATCGAACATGGCAGGCAGCGCGGTTATAACTATCAGTTCATTGCCCGTTATCCATTCCGTTACTGTGTCGGACGGAGGCAATTATTGCGCCACGGGCAGTGGTGTGCATGTGGGCCTTGACGGCTCTAACAGCGGGGTTAATTACCAGTTATTCAGCGGCACAACCCATGTGGGCGGAGCAATGGGCGGAACAGGCGGCGCTATTGACTTTGGGATACATACAGCAGGCAACTATACGGTAGTAGCTACCAACGCTGCAACAAGTTGCGTGAGCAATATGACCGGGAGCGCAACGGTGACTGCAATACCTATCCCAAATGTGTATGGCATGACGGGCGGCGGCAATTATTGCACTACAGGTTTGGGCTTGCACGTGGGGCTGGGCGGATCTGACGCAGGTACAGTGTATCAGTTATATAAGGGCACATCTGCAATTGGCAGCCCGGTAACAGGAACGGCCGGGGCTATAGACTTCGGGCTGTTCACAGGCGCTGGCTCATATACGGTAGTTGCCGGCAACGGCGGTGCATTAGCGTGCAACAATAATATGAGCGGCAGCGCGGTAATTACAATTTATCCTGTAATTGTTCCGACAGTGAGCATAGCCACAGCGGGAGGGGACACGGTGTGCGCCGGAGTTCCGGCACATTTCACAGCATCCTCAATAAATGGAGGACCCGGCCCATCATACAACTGGAGTGTGAACGGAACACCTATGGCATCAGGCAACGCTTTCAGTTATATACCTGCAGCGGGAGATATGGTGACGCTGCTTGTGCACAGCAATGGCATATGCGCCGTACCCGATACTGCGACACAGACGATAAGCCTGACCGTGAGCATTCCCGAGGCGCCATCAGTGCATATATCAGCAGATCCGGGGAACCCGGTATGCCAGGGATCTACCGTGACTTATACAGGAACGCCGATGTACGGCGGCTCACACCCGACTTTTGCATGGGTGAAGAATGGTACTGTTGTTGTGGGAACAGGAGCGACTTATAGCTATGCTCCCGCCAATAATGATGTGATCGTATTGCTTATGGGCAGCAGTTTCCAATGCCGGTTATTAGATTCGGTATTCAGCAATACCATTACCATGGAAGTTGACCCTTCTGTGATACCAACGGTAACTATATCTGCCAATCCAGGTACGCTGGTTGGGCCGGGGCAGCCTGTTACACTAACAGCTATTGCTGCCAATTCAGGTTCCGTTCCTTCTTACCAGTGGCTGGTAAACGGCAGGGCGGTACACGGAGCTACCAACGCCTCTTATACCGGTAACTTCTCCAACAATGATTCTGTGAGCTGCGAAGTAACGGGAGGGTGCGAGCTTAAGGGCTTTAATTCAGTGGTTATAACTGTAAGTGCGGAGGGGGTGCAACAGATCATTGCATCGGGAAGCGATAACATAAAACTGGCGCCTAACCCTAACAGGGGCGTATTTACGATTAAGGGTACATTGGCTACTGCGGGTGATGAAGAAGTGTTAATAGAAGTGGCCAATATGCTGGGCCAGATAATTTACAGTAATAAGGTAATGGCACAGAACGGGAATGTAAATGAGAAGATACAACTCGATAATTCGTTAGCAAACGGGATGTATATACTGAACCTGCGTTCCGGTTCACAGAATAGTGTGTTTCACTTTGTTGTGGAGCAATAAAGAGCCTTGTTTTTGAAATTAATAAAAGGGCCGGTGAGTGATCACCGGCCTTTTTTTGTGTGGTAATTGTAAATTGAATAAGCGTCATAAAAAACTACGAGACAGGATCATTTTATTACACGATCAATTATTTTTTTTTGGGAAAATTATTATTTTTATCTTAACTTTAGGGAAGTGTATGTATATTACAAACTGCAATAGTAAAATTTTTAGAATAATAATTGAAACAAGCGATTTGAATAACTATTTTACAAGAAAAAAATAAACTCTAATTAAAATTCCCTAAAATGAAAAAACTCTATTTTCTATTGATCCTATCCTGCGTAAGTTTTGCCGGTTTTGCGCAAACAGCAGCGTCTTATGCGTTTTCGGCTTTCCAAACTCCTTACTCTTCGATTTCAAGTACAGGTACGGCTATTAGTGGTGGCATGAGTGCATGTGATGATTGTTCAACTGCAAGTATTCCGATAGGATTTACTTTTTCTTATTGTGGATCGGCTTATACGCAGCTTGCGGCATGTTCTAACGGTTTTCTTTCATTGCCAAACTCTACGTTAGCTAATTATTTTGTTGGGCCCACTTATATGGCTGATGCCGGGGTAGGGTTATTAATGCCGTTTTGGTGTGACCTCTATGCTACTCCCGGTGGGTATTCATGTACTGTACAACCTACTGCATATTATCAGACCTCAGGTACTGCTCCTAACCGGATTTTTACTTTTGAATGGAAAAATTATCATGCTTTCGGTGGCGGATCAGCATGTGTGTGCTGTGACCTTGATATGCAGGTTAAATTGTATGAAACCTCTAATGTCATTGATTTTTGCTACGGTACGTCTACCCTTACAGGTATGGGATATTCCGGCCTTACAATTGGCATTGCAAACAGCACTACAGATTGGCAAACACTGCCGGACGATAGCACTGCTCCTCCTCCTGTTCCAACATCCGCTACATATTATTATCCAGATGGTACTACATCATTAATCACTATTGCTCCTGATTCCAGCCAGGTTTACCGGTGGTCTTTTCAATGTGCGGGTACGCCAACAGCCGGCGCGCCAAGTGCCACTGTACTTACCGGATGCTCTACTTATACATCCGTAATATCATTGCCTACAGCTACTATAGGTGCAGGCCTTACCTATCAGTGGCAGTCATCTCCGGACGGAAGTACCTGGACAAATATCCCGGGCGCTACGCTTGCCACTTATACAGCAACGGTAACAGCTACTACTTATTACCGGTGTACAATTCTTTGTACAAATTCAGGCCTTTCCAATACTTCGTCTTCCATAGAATTGATATTAAATTCGCCACCGTTGCCT